>Ga0307509_10001002_pt1 | contig 48561 bp, 52 predicted proteins | sample 10_EM_MG_FD_202245 | JGI IMG/M metagenome (GOLD analysis project Ga0307509, IMG submission 202245) | Populus trichocarpa ectomycorrhiza microbial communities from riparian zone in the Pacific Northwest, United States - 10_EM | ecosystem: Host-associated > Plants > Roots > Unclassified | place... | reverse complement strand
GGTGGCGCTGCTGCACATCGTCAACAGCGCGGCGATGCCGGTGAGCTTCTGGAAGAGCTACTCGGCCTACGCCGGCGTGCAGGACGCGATGGTGCAGTGGTGGTACGGCCACAACGCGGTCGGCTTCTTCCTGACCGCGGGCTTCCTCGGGATGATGTACTACTACATCCCGAAGCAGGCCGAGCGTCCGGTGTACTCGTATCGCCTGTCGATCGTGCACTTCTGGGCGCTGATCTTCACCTACATGTGGGCCGGCCCGCACCACCTGCACTACACCGCGCTGCCCGACTGGGCGCAGTCGGTCGGCATGATCTTCTCGCTCGTCCTGCTCGCGCCGAGCTGGGGCGGCATGATCAACGGGATGATGACGCTGTCGGGCGCGTGGCACAAGCTGCGTGACGACCCGATCCTGAAGTTCCTGATCGTGAGCCTGTCGTTCTACGGCATGAGCACGTTCGAGGGGCCGATGATGTCGATCAAGACCGTCAACGCGCTGAGCCACTACACCGACTGGACGATCGGCCACGTGCACAGCGGTGCGCTCGGCTGGGTCGGCTTGGTGTCGATGGGCTCGCTGTACTACCTGATCCCGCGCATGTTCGGCCGCAAGGAGATGTACAGCGTGCCGGCCATCAACCTGCACTTCTGGATCGCCACGCTGGGCATCGTGCTCTACATCGCCGCGATGTGGATCGCCGGCGTGATGCAGGGCCTGATGTGGCGTGCGCTGAATGCCGACGGCACGCTGGTCTACACCTTCGTCGAAGGTGTCAAGGCGACCTGGCCGTTCTATGTGGTGCGTCTGGTCGGCGGGTTGCTGTACCTGGGCGGCATGCTCGTGATGGCGTGGAACGTCGTGATGACGGTCCGCAGCGGTCGCGCCGTGCCGTCGCCGATCCCGCGTCTGGTCATGGCCTGAGGAGATGACGTCAATGTCCCAAGATACCCCTGTCAGCGGTCACGAGCGCATCGAGACCAGCAACTTCCTGATGATCGTGCTGATCCTGCTGGTCGTCGCGGTCGGCGGCCTGGTCGAGATCGTGCCATTGTTCTTCCAGCGCTCCACCACCGAGCCGGTCGCCGGGCTCAAGCCCTACGACGCGCTGCAACTCGTCGGGCGTGACGTCTACCTGCGCGAGGGTTGCTACAACTGCCACTCGCAGATGATCCGCCCGCTGCAGGCCGAGACACTGCGCTACGGCCACTACTCGACGGCCGGCGAGTTCGTCTACGACCATCCGTTCCAGTGGGGCAGCAAGCGCACTGGGCCGGACCTGCACCGCGTCGGCGGCAAGTACAGCGACGAGTGGCACCGCATCCACCTCGAAGGCCCGCGCGACGTGGTGCCCGAGTCGAACATGCCGGCCTACCCGTGGCTGTCGCGTGCCGCGGTCGACCCGGCCAGCGTGCCGCCGCGCCTGAACGCCATGAAGCGCCTGGGCGTGCCGTACACCGATGCCGACATCACCGCCAGCGCCGAGGCCGTGAAGGGCAAGACCGAGATGGACGCCGTGATCGCCTACCTGCAAGCGCTCGGCACCCACGTGAAGTGAAGGAGAACTGCCCATGGACCTGAACGACATCCGCAGCCTCGTCACGCTGCTCAGTTTCGCCTTCTTCCTCGGCCTGATGGCGTGGACCTGGTGGCCCGCACGCCGCGAGGACTTCGCCTCTGCGGCCGAGCTGCCGTTCACCGGCGAGGCCGACGACATGACTGCCGGAGCACGCCATGAGTGACTTTTTCAGCAGCGGCTGGTCGATCTACATCGCCGTCGTCACCGTGCTGGGCCTGCTGGCGTGCCTGGCGCTGCTGGTCATCGCCGCGCGCCGCCGCGTGATGGCCGGCGACAACACCACCGGCCACGTGTGGGACGAGGACCTGCGCGAACTCAACAACCCGCTGCCGCGCTGGTGGATGTGGCTGTTCGTGCTGACGGTCGTGTTCGCGGGCGGCTATCTTGCGCTCTACCCCGGGCTGGGCAGCGCCGCCGGTTCGCTGAAGTGGACCAGCATCGGTCAGTACCAGGACGAGGTCGCCAAGGCCCATGCGGCCACCGCGCCGCTGTTCGCCGGCTTCGCCGCCACGCCGGTGCCGGCGCTGGCACGCAACCCGCAGGCGATGGCCGTCGGCGAACGCCTGTTCGCGAACAACTGCGCGGCCTGCCACGGCTCGGACGCGCGCGGCAGCAAGGGCTTCCCGAACCTGACCGACACCGACTGGCTGTGGGGCGGCACGCCCGAACGCATCGAGGAGACCATCACCCAGGGTCGCCAGGGCATGATGCCGCCGATCGCCGCCGCGGTGGGCACGGCCGAAGACGTGCGCAATGTCGCCAACTACGTGCTGAGCCTGTCGGGCAGCCCGCACAACGGCATCGCGGCGCAGCTCGGGGCCTCCAAGTTCACCGTGTGCGCGGCCTGCCACGGCCCGGCCGGCAAGGGCAACCCGGCACTGGGTGCGCCCAACCTCACCGACAAGGTCTGGTTGCACGGCTGGGGCGAGGACGCGATCGTCGCGATGGTCACGAACGGCAAGACCAACGTGATGCCGGCGCACGGCACGCGGCTCACGCCCGAGCAGATCCATGTGTTGACCGCCTACGTCTGGGGCCTGTCGAACACGCCGGTCGCGGCCGGCCAGTGAGCATCGGATGACGACGCTGGGCAGTGCACGGGCGCGCGTCATCCCGATCACGCCGGTGCCGATCGAGCCCGAACTCGTCTCGCTGTACGAGAAGCAGAAGAAGATCTACCCGCGCTCGGTGCACGGCTGGTTCGCGCGCTGGCGCTGGGCGCTGGTGTGGTTCACGCAGATCCTGTTCTACGGGCTGCCGTGGCTGGTGTGGAACGGTCGCCAGGCGGTGCTGTTCGAGCTCACCTCGCGGCGCTTCTACATCTTCGATCTGGTGCTGTACCCGCAGGACTTCATCTACCTGACGGGTCTGCTCGTGCTCTCGGCCTACGGCCTGTTCTTCTTCACCGCGGTGGGCGGGCGGCTGTGGTGCGGCTACGCCTGCCCGCAGACCGTCTACACCGAGATCTTCATGTGGGTCGAGCACCGTTTCGAAGGCGAGCGCGGGGCGCGCATCAAGCTCGACGCCGGCCCCTGGACCGCGAACAAGCTCTGGCGCAAGAGCGCCAAGCACGCGGTCTGGATCGCGATCGGCCTGTGGACCGGCTTCACCTTCGTCGGCTACTTCACGCCCATCAAGACACTGTGGGCCGAGGCCTTCACGCTGAACTTCGGGCCGTGGGAATGGTTCTGGGTCAACTTCTACGGCTTCGCGACCTATGGCAACGCGGGCTTCCTGCGCGAGCAGGTCTGCAAGTACATGTGCCCGTATGCGCGCTTCCAGAGCGCGATGTTCGACCGCGACACGCTGATCGTCAGCTACGACAGCGCGCGCGGCGACCCGCGCGGCACCCGCGCGCGCGGTGCCGACCTGAAGGCCGCCAACCTCGGCGACTGCATCGATTGCGGCCTGTGCGTGCACGTGTGCCCGGTGGGCATCGACATCCGCGACGGCCTGCAGTACGAGTGCATCGCCTGCAGCGCCTGCATCGACGCCTGCGACAGCGTGATGGACAAGATGAAGTACCCGCGCGGCCTGATCCGCTACGCGACCGAGAACGGGCTGATCCAGCGCCTGACGCGCTCGCAGATGTTCCGCCGCGTGCTGCGGCTGCGCGTTCTGATCTACGGCGCGGTGCTGATCGCGATCTCGGTGGCGTTCATGGTCAGCCTGGCCATGCGCCACACCTTCAAGGTCGACATCGTGCGCGACCGCATGACGCTGGCGCGCATGGTCGACGATGGCCAGATCGAGAACCTGTACCGGCTGCAGCTGATGAACGCGACCGAGCGCCCGCAGCGCTACCACGTCGAGGTGCACGGCCTGGCCGGCGCGGCGATCGCGAATGCGGCCGATGTGGACGTGCAGCCCGCCGAGGCGCGCTGGACGACGCTGGCGGTCCGGATCTCGCCGGAGGCGGCGAAGTCGATGGGTGCCGGCGCGCATCCGATCAGTTTCGAGGTGGTGGCACGCGGCGATGCGACGGCTCGAGTGAGCGAGCGCTCGACCTTCGTCGTGCCGCGCTGAAAAGGAGACGAGATGAGGACAGACGAGAAGATGGGTCCGGTGCAGCCGTGGTGGCGCATCCGCATGGTGTGGCTCGCGTTCGGCGGGCCGGCGCTGGTCGTGGTCGCGAGCTTCATCACGCTGGGCTACGCGATCCACGGCCGCGATCGGCCGCTGCTCGAGACCAACGCGGCCGAGGCCGAAGCGCAGACACCCGCGACCCAGGCGCGCAACCATGTTGTCGCCCCGCGCCGCTGAACGAGCGCTGCAGGACGGCGGCATGCCGCGCCCGTTCCACGAGCGCGCGCTGCTCATCCTGTGGCCGGCGTTCGTGATGGCCGGCGTGCTGGAGGGGCTGGTGTTCGTCGTCGTCGACCCGTCCGGCCTGCACTGGTTCGGCATCGAGCCGCTGCAGTGGTCGAACAGTGCGGTGTACTCGTGCACCTTCCTGATCTTCTGGGGCGTGATCGCCACCTCGGCCGCGATCACGCACCTGCTCGAAGGCCCGGGGCCCGGCCCGAACCGCTGAACTCGCGCTGCGCCGGTTGCGCCAGATCAAGGCCTGCCGGTGGCCGCGTGGGCACCATGCGGGCATGAGTTCATCGACCATGCCCGCACCTCGCCGCGCGAGCGCGTTGCTGCCCGACGCCCTGCTGAGGCAGTTCGACACCCCCGGCCCGCGCTACACCTCATACCCGACCGCGGACCGCTTCTCCGACGCGTTCGGGCCAGTCAACGCGCTGCGCGCACTGCTGCAGCGTGCGCAGCACGTGCCCGCCGCGCCGCTCTCGGTCTACGTGCACGTGCCGTTCTGCGAATCGGTCTGCTACTACTGCGCCTGCAACAAGGTCATCACCAAGCACCACGAGCGCGCGGCCGAGTACCTCGACGCAATCGATGCCGAGATCCAGCTCGTCGTCGGCGCGCTCGGCACCGGTCAGCCGATGTCGCAGATGCATTTCGGCGGGGGCTCGCCGACCTTTCTGTCCGACGCCGAACTCGAGCGCGTCGTCAGTGCGTTGCAACGTGCGTTCCACTTCAGGGCGGACGCCGAGATCTCGATCGAGGTCGACCCGCGCACTGTCACGCCGGCGCGCCTGGCGCATTTGCGCGGGCTCTGCTTCAACCGCATCAGCTTCGGCGTGCAGGACTTCGACCCGCAGGTGCAGCAGGCCGTGCACCGCGTGCAGCCCTTCGAGAGCGTGCGCCTGCTGATGCACAGCGCGCGCGAACTCGGCTTCGAGTCGATCAACGCCGACCTGATCTACGGCCTGCCGCGCCAGACCCCCCAGAGTTTCGCGCGCACCGTGCAGCAGATCGCCGAGCTGCGCCCCGACCGCATCGCGCTCTATGCCTACGCGCACCTGCCGCAGCGCTTCAAGCCGCAGCGCCGCATCGATGCCGCCGAGCTGCCGCCCGCGCCGCAGCGCGTGGCGATGCTCGGCGGCGCGATCGCCGGCTTTCTCGAGCGCGGCTACACCTACGTCGGCATGGACCACTTCGCGCTCGAGAGCGACAGCCTCGCCATCGCCAAGCAGAAGGGGCGGCTGCACCGCAACTTCCAGGGCTACAGCACCCAGCCCGATTGCGACCTGATCGGCCTGGGCGTGTCGGCGATCGGCCGCGTCGGTGCGAGCTACTACCAGAACGCGAAGACGCTGCCCGAGTACTACGCGATGTTGAGCGGAGGCCGGTTGCCCGTCGTTCGCGGCATCGCATCGACTTCCGATGACCTGGTCCGGCACGACGTCATCATGGCGCTGATGTGCCAGGGCCGCGTCGAGTTCGCGGCCATCGAGCGCACGCATGCGATCCACATGCGCGACTACTTCGCTGACGAACTCAGGCGCATCGGCACGCTGGTGCAGGCCGGGCTCGTCGTGCTCGAGGTCGGTGCGATCCAGCTCACCGAGGCCGGCTGGTTCCTGGTGCGCGCGGTGGCGATGACCTTCGACCGCCACCTGCGCGCCGACCCGTCCGTGGAGCGCTTCTCGCGCGTCGTGTGATGCTTGCGTGGCCGCTCGTACTCGCCGGGTTGGCGCTGGGCGTCGCCGCGACGCCGCATTGCGCGGTGATGTGCGGCGCGCCGTGCGCAGCGTTGACGCAGGGCTGCACGCGCAGCACCGGTGGTTTTCACGCCGGGCGCTTGATCGGCTACACGGCGGCCGGCGCGCTGGCGGCCAGCAGCGTGGCGGCGCTCGGCGCATGGAGCCAGGCGGCGCCGGCGCTGCGGCCGCTCTGGACGCTGCTGCACCTGGCGTTCCTCGGCCTCGGCCTGTGGTGGATGCTGACCGGCCGCCAGCCGGTGTGGATGCGCCGCAGCGGTGCGGTGCCGGTGCGCGTCGTCGGGCGACGCGCGCACGCGCTGCGCGCGAGCGTGGCCGGTCTGGCGTGGGTGGCCTGGCCGTGCGCGGCGCTGCAGGGCGCGCTGTTGTTGGCGGCGCTCGGCAGCGACGCGCTGGACGGGGCGTTCATCATGGCGGCGTTCGTGCTCGGTTCGACGCCCGGCCTCGCCGCGGCGCCGTGGGCGTGGGCGCGCTGGCAGGCGCGGCATGGCCTGCCGGCCGCCGCACCAGCGCAGGTCACCGCGCTGGGCTTTCGCATCGCCGGCGGGGCGCTGGCGGTCGCGTCCGGGTGGGCGCTGACGCACGGCATCTGGGCACGCTTCGCGGCGTGGTGCCTGGCCTGAGGCCGGGCTCGCCGGCGTCTCAGCGCGAGGTCGTCGAGACGCCGAACAGTCTGTACAGCGGGCACATGCCGACCATGCCGGTGAGCAGCGGCACGAAGCCCACATAGCCCCAGGCACCGATGCGACCGAAGGCGGCCAGCCCGATCAGGGTCAGGCCGATGACGAGCCGCAACAGGCGGTCGAGGTTGCCGACGTTGAGCGAACTCATGACGCCACCTGTTGCAGTCGCTGCGACGGCTCGCCCAGCCCGATCGGTGCGGGCACGAGGTTTACGATGCGTGTGAACAGCGCGCGGTAGTCGTCTTCCGGCACGTGTCCTGTGAGCGGGTCGCGATTGGTCGCGAAGGCCTCGTCCAGATCGGCCCAGTCGCGCCCGGTCAGCACGCGTTCGGCCAACGGCAGGATCTCGCGCTCCTCGAGCGCCATGTGGGCAAGGTAGAAGTCGGTGTAGCGGCGCGCGGCCTGCTCGAACCCAAGGCGGCGCGGCTCGCCCAGCATCTCGAAGCCGAGCAGCGCGTGCTCGAGACCCCGGATCATGTGCTCGCCGCGGGCATGGTCAGCGTCGAGCTTGTCGAGCAGTTCGCGGGCCAGCGGCGTGCGTGCACGCAGCTTGGGGAACAAAAGCTCGGTCTCCTTGCGGTGGTGGCGCTGCTCCGGGAACTCGTCGACGTAGAACAGCATCGCTCGCAGCGCCGCGAAGTCGGGCTGCGTGGCCTCACGGCGGTGCTGTTCGAGCAGCAGCACGATCGAGCGCAGCATCGCCGACAAGGCCATGTGCTCTTCGCGAATGATTCGGGTGGTGGCGTGTTGCATTCGATCCTCCAGACGGTGCTCCGAGCTTCGCACCGTCCCGCTGCGACGACCTTGTCGCCGATCAAGCCCGTGCCGCGCGAGGCCGCTGCGTTCAGGCGAGTGCGCCCAGCAGCACCGCCTGGATCACCAGGCAGCGCCGGTCTTCTTCGTGGCCCGCACCGCCGCGCAGCAGACCGGCCAGCCAGGCCGTGGGGTGCCGCGGCGAGGCGATTCCGTCGAAGACCGGCACACCCGCTTCGACGCCGATGCGGCCCACCAGGGCCGGCGCCATGCCGACGCACTCGACGGCGTCGTAGAGGCGGCCGAGGATGCGCGCCGTGTCCTGCACCTCCTGGGGCGAGCTGAGCTCCGACAGTTTCGGGTGCAGATGGGCAACCTGCGCACCGAGTGCCGACGCGGCGCGCTGGAACAGCGCGGCCTCGGCGTTGCCGTCGGTGTCGCACAGCAGACCCAAGTTCAGCCCGCGCAGGGGGCTCTGCGCGGTCCCGTCCCGCAGCGCGGTTTCGAGGCCGGTCGCGCGAACCACGATCGCGTTCATGTCCTGCGCTGACATGGCGGCAAAGTCACTCAGGCTGCGGTGTTTCAGGTTCAGGACCATGGTGGGGCTTCGACGGGGTCGAGGGGCGGGGCTCCTCGGCGATGGGCGAAGACTAGCGGCGCTGTCTCTTGCGTCGTTGATGGCCGTCAAGGCCGGGCCCGATGGCGGCCGTCGATACCGGCCGGACACACGCCATTGACACAGCGTTACGCACCGCATCGGGCCGTTGTTCATGCGTTGCTCACTGCTCCCTAGGATCACGTCAACCTTCAGGAGCCGAACCATGCTGAGCCACATCACCGCGTCTGCCCCCCTCGATCCGAGACACGCATTCGCCGCCGACCGGGCGGCCGTTGCGAGGCCCGCGATGGACGAGAACCGGCGCGTCGGTCAACGCATCGCCGACACCCTGGCACTGCTGGCTGCGAAGCTCGCGCCCCAGCGCCGTCTGGTGCGCGCCGGCGAGGTGATCTACCAGGCCGGCGGGCGCTTCGACAATCTCTACATCCTGAATTCGGGCTTCTTCAAGATCACGACGCTGTCGCCGGACGGCCGCGAACAGGTCGTGGGCCTGAAGTTTCGCGGTGACTGGCTGGGCTTCGACGGCATCGCCGGCGGCGCCTATTCGTGCGATGCGGTGGCGATGGACACCGGCGAGGTCTGGGCCATCCCCTACGAGGCGTTGCTCGCGGCCTGCAGCGGCCACCGCGATCTGCTGACGGTGCTGCACGAGGCGATGAGCCGCGAGATCGCACACGACCGCGACTCGCTGATGTCGGTGTGCACGCTGCCGGCCGATGCGCGCGTTGCCGAGTTCCTGCGCCACTGGGCCGATTCGCTCGCCAAGCGCGGCCTGCGCACCGACCAGATCGCGTTGCGCATGACGCGCGCCGAGATCGGCAACTACCTCGGCATGACGCTCGAGACCGTGAGCCGCGCGCTCTCTCGGTTGGCGCGCGACAAGGTCATCGGCTTCTCGTCGAAGGGCCGGCGCGACGTGCACATCCCGGATGTCGCGGCGTTGACGGCCTTCGTGCAACGCTGCCTCGCGCCCGCACCGACCTTGCAGTGATCCGCCCGCGGGGCGAATCCATCAAGCCGACGGGACGGCAGGCGCGCCCGAGTCAGCGCCGAGGGGTGCGGGCTGCCGGCTGGTCAGTGCAGCGGCGCGCAGTGCGCGTGCCGAGCGTCCGAAGCGGCCGCGAAACGCCCGGCTGAAATGGGCGGCGTCGTTGAAGCCCCACGAGAACGCGATCTCGCTGACGCTGCGTGCGGATTGGTTGGGGTCGCACAGGTCGTGCTTGGCCGCGTCCAGACGCTGCGCCCAGATCCACTCGCTGAGGCCGCAGGCCTCGCCCGACCAGGCGCGGTGCAGCGTGCTTGGCGAGACGCGCAACTGCGCGGCCAGCGTCGTCACGTTCAGGTGCGGGTCGCGCAACCGCGCCCGGGCACAGGCCTTGATCTGTTCGCGGTGGTACGCCGTCAGGTGCGACACCGACGCCTGGCGTGCGGCCGGCAGCGCTGACAGCCCGGCGATCAGGATCTGCGTCACGCTCTCGGCGACCGCATGCGCCGACGCCGGCGCCAGGGTCTCGATGTCGGCGGCCAGCGTGCGGATCATGCCGATCATCAGGTGGCCGGCGCCGCGCTCGCCGCTGACCTTGCTGGCCGTCAGGGCCGCGGTGTTGTGCAGCGCGGTGCGCAGGGTCGGGCCGGGCAGTTGCAGCACGTATTGTTGGAACGGGCCGTCGAAGCGCAGTTCGTAGGGGCGCGTGCTGTCGTAGAGGGCGAAGTCGCCGGGTGCCAGGCGCGCGACGCGATCGTCCTGCAGCACCAGGCCCTCGCCGCGGGTCTGGATGCTGACCAGGAAGTAGTCCTCGCTGGCGTGGGCGATCTTGGCCGCCGTGCGGCGCACGATCTGCGGCGTGGCCGTGACCTGCGACAGCCGCAGGCTGGCCAGCTCGTCGGCGCGGATGTCGCCGTCGATGCTGGGCTGGCCCGCCGCGGCGTCGCAGTCGAGCTGCACAAAGGTGTCGCAGACCAGATCGGTCCAGTAGGCCAGGCGCTGGCTGGCTTCGACGCTGGCGGTGCTGATCGTCTGACCCATCGCTTCAGCTTACCCGAGTGTCTGCGGCGCTTCAACGGCGCGACCGAGTGGTGGCCCATGACGGCGCCGTGCTGAGTCGCCCGGTCAAGAAGCGTGCATCGATCAGGCAAGCCGGGCGCGCCGCTGCTGCCTAGCATCGGCCTGCCATCCACCACCTTCCGGAGTCGACATGCCTGTCTCGCATCCCAAGTTTCGCGCTGCCGCCGTGCAGGCCGCCCCGGTGTTTCTCGACCTTGACGCCGGCATCGACAAGGCCATCGGCCTGATCGAGCAGGCCGCCGCCGAAGGCGCCCAGCTGATCGCCTTCCCCGAGACCTGGCTGCCGGGCTACCCGTGGTTCATCTGGCTGGACTCGCCCGCCTGGGGCATGCAGTTCATCCAGCGCTACCACGATAACTCGCTGGTCTACGGCTCGCCGCAGGCCGACCGGCTGGTTCAGGCCGCGAAGGACAACGCCATCATGGTGGTGATGGGGCTGAGCGAGAAGTCGGGCGGCAGCCTCTACATGGGCCAGTGGATCATCGACGACCAGGGCCGCACCGTGGCGGCACGCCGCAAGCTCAAACCCACGCACGTCGAGCGCACCATCTACGGCGAAGGCGACGGCAGCGACCTGAGCGTGTACGACACCGCGCTCGGCCGCGTCGGCGCGCTGTGCTGCTGGGAGCACCTGCAGCCGCTGTCCAAGTACGCGATGTATGCGCAGAACGAGCAGGTGCACATCGCCGCGTGGCCCAGCTTCTCGCTGTACCGCGGCGGCGCGTACGCGTTGGGTGCGGAGGTCAACAACGCCGCGAGCCGCATCTATGCCGTCGAAGGCCAGTGCTTCGTGCTCGCGCCCTGCGCCACCGTGTCGGCCGAGATGATCGAGCAGCTCTGTGGCGACGACCCGACCAAGCGCCAGCTGCTGCTCGAAGGCGGTGGCTTCACTGGCATCTACGCGCCCGATGGCCAGCTGATCTCGCAGCCCTTGCCGGAAGGCGAGGAGGGGCTGGTCTGCGCCGAGATCGACCTCGGCATGATCGCGCTCGCCAAGGCGGCGGCCGACCCGGCCGGCCACTATTCGCGGCCCGACGTGACGCGTCTGCTGCTGGACAAGACGCCGGGCGATCGGGTCGTGGTGCGCCAGCGCGACGCTGCGGCGGCATCCGTGCTGAACCCTGCACCGGCCGAGCCCGCTGTGCCCGCACTCCGTGAGACGGCGCAAGTCGTGACGCCGCTGCGCGCGGTTGGCGCCCTGTGATGGCCGGCTTCGCCTACACCGACGAAGCGCTGGCGCTGCAGCGCCGCTTCGACACCGAGGCGCTGGCTGCCGCCGAGTTGGCGGTGATCGTGCACGATGCGCTGACGCCGGCCGATCGGGCCTTCATCGCCGGGCTGGAGATGTTCTGGCTCGCCTCGGTCGACCCACAAGGGTCGCCGACCGTCAGCTACAAGGGCGGCGCGCCGGGCTTCGTGAAGATCGCCGACGACCAGACGCTGCTGTTCCCCTGCTTCGACGGCAACGGCATGTACTACTCGATGGGCAACATCGCCGCGACCGGCCATGTCGGGCTGCTGTTCATGGACTTCGCGACGCCCAGCCGCCTGCGTGTGCAGGGCGACGCGACGCTCACCGACGACCCGGCCATCGTCGGCCTGTGGCCCGGCGCGCAGTTCGCCGTGAAGGTCGCCATCACCGCGCTGATCACCAACTGCCCGCGCTACATCCCGCGCATGCAGCGCCTCGCGCCGTCGCGCTACGTGCCCGACACCACGACCGGCGTGCAACCCATCCCGGGCTGGAAGCGCATCGACGCGATCCAGGGCGTGCTGCCGCGGCGCGACCAGGGAAAGGCGGATACCGTGGGCGGCCTGATCTCGATGGACGAGTGGGGCGAGATGGTGGCCCAGGGCAACCCGCTGGCCTAGCAGAGGAGAGCCGGGGCCTCCCGGTGGCGAGGCTCAGCGACCGAGGGCGTTGTCGCGCAGCCGGGGCAACACCGCGTCCGTGGTCGCGAGTTGCACGCCAAGACCTTGCATGGTCGTCATGAAGGCCGCGTGCTCGGCCTCGAAGCCGGCGACCGGGCTCATGCAGTCGGTCAGCAGCACGACGCGGTCGAGCCGGCCCGTCAGGTTCGCCACCACATGCTCGGTCGTGGCCCTGACGCAGTGGCTGCTCGCCTCGCCGGCGATGACGATGAGTTCGGCGCGGTCCAGCGCCGCGATGAGGCGTCGGTTGAGTTGCGTGTCCGGGTCGGCGGCATCGGGCACCTCGGCCTGAACCGCGCTGTAGTGCTCGGTCCACGGGTTCGATCCCTTGGTCACCATGTCGACGCTGGCGAGCTGTTGTTCCTCCCATTCGTTGTACGCGGCGCGCAAGTCGGCATGCACGTTGTGACCCCAGCTGCCGATCTCGCAATGAACCGGCCAGACCATCAAGGTGTAGCGGCCGCGGGCTTCGAGTTCGTCGAGGTAGGCCAGCGCACGCGGCAGCGACGCCGCATCGCGTGGCAGGTACAGGCCAGCGCGCACTTGCGTCGCCGTGATGGGCGTGAAAGGTGCCACTGCGCTGCCGTCACCGGCGCGCCAGAAGGTCGGGTGCGCGATGTCGAGGCGATGGTGCGAATCCAGCGTGACCGTGATGTCGGTGATGCCGGCAGCGCCCGCGCGGACCAGGTCGGCCAGGCGCTGCATGTCGCGATGGGCACCGCTCACCGCCAGTGCCGGGGCTTGCCTTCTGCCGGTGACCGGATCGACCGGCAAATAGTCCGGTGGCAGGTCGCAGAAGTCGTTTTGCGGATCGATGGCCAGCAGGTGAACGGGGCGTTTCATGGGCGTCGTCGGTGTGAAGGAGGAGGCATGGGCCTGGCACGCGGCTTGCGTTACAATATTTAACATTATTTCTGGAATCGGCATCTTGCGGCCGTCTCCTGACCCTAGCAGAGGCGGACCGTGCATGTGCTCCATTCGGGCTTGGATTCCAGCGGCCGTCGCGCCTTCGAGGGTTCCGCAGCGTCGGCTGACGCGCAGCGACGCATCCGACTGCACCACACTCACTGCCCATAGCGCCGCGGTCTAGCGCATGGGCCTCGAACTCGCTGTACAGAGCCTGCTGGCACGGGCGCGCCGATCGAACGTCGCGCTGCGCGCCTTGCTCGGCGAGGGGCCGTCTGGTCCGGCGCTGCTGGTGTTCCTGGTCGCGCTGTTTCAGGTCATTGTCTGGGGCGGGCTGTCCGGCTTTTTGGCCGTGGCGCCGCCGGACGACAGTCTGGAGCAGGTGCTGCTGAGCCAGGAATGGCGCCTCGCATACGGCAAACACCCACCGCTGCCGACCTGGGTTTTGTTCGCATCGAACCGGCTCTTCGGCGCGTCCATCGGCGCGACCTATCTGCTGGGCACCCTGTGCGCGGTGGCGACGATGTTGCTGCTCTACGCCTTCGCGCGGCCGCTGGTCGGCGCCCGCCGCGCGGCGCTCGCGGCCATCTTGTTGTCCAACATCGAGTACCTGAACGCGGGCACGGCCTACTTCAACCACAACACGGTGCAGCTGCCGCTGGCGTTGCTGACCATCGTGCTGTTCCACCGTGCACTGACGCGCATGCGCTGGCGCGATTGGGCGCTGCTCGGCGCGGGGTGCGGCGTGATGATGCTGGCCAAGTTCAGCGCCGTCGTGCTGTTCGCGTCCTTCGCCATCTACCTGCTCTGGGCTCGGCGCCTGGTGGAGCTGTCGGTCTGGAAAGGCCTGGCCATCGCGTTGCTGGTCTGCGTGGCGGTGCTCACGCCCTACCTCCTCGCCGTTCGTGGCGACCAGTGGTCGCCGAACGCGTATGCGATGCAGTCGGTGTTCCCCGGCGACGTCGACCGCCTGCAATGCCTGAAGACGGTGTGGGGTTTCGCGTCCAGCCAGTTCGCCAAGGTGACGCCCGCCCTGTTGATCTTCGCGCTCCTGCGTCGCGGCGCGCCGCGGGCCGCACCCGCAGCGGAACAGGCGGTTGCGCTCGGTCCTTTCCTCACGCTGGTCGGCTTCGGTCCGCTCGTGCTGACGGTGGCGATTGCGGCGCTGAGCGGCGCCAACCTGCTGGTCGGCTGGGGAACGACCTTCCATGTCCTGCTCACCTTCTGGCTGGTCGCTGCCCGTCCGCTGGCCATCGAGGTGCGGCCCCGCGTCTTGCGAACCGCGGTGTTCGCGAGCGTGCTGGTGCAGATCGGGTTGTGGGCACTCGTGACCACGCATGGCGGGCGCCTGCCCAACCTCAACCCGACGCCGCGATCGGTGGCGCCGCCGACGCCCGCGCAGCTGGACGAAGCCGTCCGCGACACCTGGGCCCAGCACTGCGCCGCACCCTTGCGCTTCGTCGTGACCGACGGGCACACCGGCGCTGCGCTGGCCGTCCAGTACCGCGGGCAGCCGCGCGTGGTCGACGCCATGCGCCCGGAGTTCGCGAAGTTCTTCCCCGATGAGATTCGCTTCGCCGATGGCGCGGTCGTGGTGGTGCGGCGACCGCCGGGCGCCTCGGCACCGTGGTCACCACCGCACCCGATGGACCAGCTCATCGCCGACGCGACCTGGCAGACGACCGTGGAACTGCCGGCCGACGACGGCCGTCGCTACGCGTACGTTCTGGCCATTCTGTTGCCGCTGACGGGCGAGGGTTGCGAGTACTGATCGAACGGGTGCAGACGCCTGCGCCGCGCGCCGCGGACTTCAGGCGCCGACGCGTTGACCGACCCGGTCGAGAAGCTCCAGCACCTCCGGCACGAGCTGCGCCTTGCCACTGGCCAGCCGTTGTCGGATGCGGCGCACCGCGTCGGCCGCGGCGATGCGCCGATCGGCGGTCCAGGCCGCCTCGTCGGCGGCAAGCAGGAAGCCGAACAGCTCGATGCGGCCTTCCTTGCTCAGGCTCTGAAAGTTCGATGTCGACAACTGGTTCACCGCCAGGCCGACCGCGAGCGGCGAGCGTGCAAAGTCGTGCCGAAGACGCTCGGCAGCGCTGCGGCGCTGGGTGTCCGAGTCACTGTTGAGCTGCGCCAGCAGCTTCTCGACCTCGGCCTGGCTCGTCTCGGGCGCCACCAGTGGCATGGGTGCCGGCACCGGCACCGGCGATGGCGCCGCCGCGCCGCCGCGCATGCTCATCCAACCCACCAGACCCGCGGCCACGACGAGGCCCAGCGCCCCGAGCGCGATCGGTGTTGCCGACCGCGTGCGTGCCGGCACGGCGGTCGCGATCGCGGGCGAGGGGTCGGGGACACTCACCGGCGATGTCGCGGGCGCCGGTCTCGCCGCCGCCAGCCCGAGCCGCCGCACGAGTTCGTGAACGTCGGACTCCCAGCGCGTGTGGCTGAGCTCGAAACCGTTGCGGTACGCCAGGTCCTTCAGGTCGTCGGGCAGGGTGTCGGCCGAGGGCATGCGCGCGTCTTGCAACAGCACCGGCGTCACCGCCAGCTGGCGCTGCAGCGCGGTGGCGATTTCGAGCCGCACGAAGTCGCCGGGGTTGTCGAGCCGGCGCGCGCCGGCGGCGTCGCGCGCATGCACCCAGTCGCGGCCGATCAGCGAGAGCATGACCTCGCAGTCGGTCAGCCGCTCTTGCAGCACCTGGCGAAAGTCACGGCCCAGCGCGATGTCGTCCACGTCCATGAAGACGCGGTCGGCGCCGATCAACTCGGCCAGGTCGTTGTACAGCGCACGCGCCTCGCCGGCGGTTTCGTCGCGGCGGTAGTTGATGAAGACGATGCCCATGGGTGCGTCGCTCGGGTCCGGTGGGTTCGAGGCCGCCACTGTCCTGGCAACGCGTGACCCGTGTCAATCCCTCGCCGCCTCGCCGCGCCTCAGGGCGCGTAGCGCACGCGGTAGATCGCGCCGCCCTGGTCGTCGCTGATCAGCAGCGAGCCGTCGGGCAACACCAGCACGTCGGCCGGTCGGCCCGCCACCGCCTCGCGGCCGATCATGTTGTTGTGCAGCCAGCCCTGCACGAAGGGCTCGTGGCGCAGCACGCGGCCCTGTGCGTCGAGCACGACGCGCACGACCTGGTAGCCGCTCTTGCTGCTGCGGTTCCACGAGCCGTGCTCGGCGACGAAGATGTTGCCGCGGTACTCGGGCGGGAACTGCGTGCCGGTGTAGAAGCGCATGCCCAGCGTTGCGACATGGGCGCCGAGCTTGGCGGCCGGCGCGCTGAAGTCGGCGCAGCGCCGTTGCGCGCCGAACTCCGGGTCGGCGAGGTCGCCCTGGTGGCAATACGGGAAGCCGAAGTGCTGGTCCTTGTTTGTTGCGCGGTTGAGTTCGTCGCTGGGCAGGTCGTCGCCCAACATGTCGCGCCCGTTGTCGGTGAACCAGAGCGCCTGGTCGGTCGGGCTCCAGTCGAAGCCCACCGAGTTGCGCACGCCGCGCGCCACGGTTTCCGCCTCGCTGGCATCGGGCTTCATGCGCTGGATGATGCCGTGGGCGGCATCGGGCACGCACACGTTGCAGGGCGCGCCGGTGGCCACGTACAGCCAGCCGTCCGGGCCGAAGGCGAGGAACTTCGCGCCGTGGTGGGTTTCGGCGGGGAGCTTGTCGGTGACGAGCACCGGCGTCGGCGGTTTGGCCAGCCGGTCGTCGATGCCGTCGAAGCGCAGGATGCGCGACACCGCCGAGACGTAGAGCTGGCCGTTGCGGTAGGCCACGCCGGCCGGCAGCGTGAGCCCCGACGCGATGGTGTGCACGCCGCGCGCGCGGCCCTGGTCGAGCTCGACCGCGTAGACCTTGCCCTCGCCCATGCTGCCGACATAGAGCACGCCCTTGCCGTCGGCATAGCGGCCCAGCGCCATCGCGCGGGCGTTCGGCACCGCGTCGGTGAGCAGTTCGATCTGGAAGCCCTTGGGCACGGTCAGGCGGTCCGGCGCCAACGCGGCAGCGCCGGCGGTGACGCCTGCCAGCACGAGCGAGGCGGCGCAGACCGAACGGCGCAAAGCGACGAGGGCGGCAGTGTTCATGCGCGACAGGCTACCCGATCACGACCGCGTTGTGTGCGGTCCGCGGATAGAGTGGCGGGCATGACGACACCCTCTCGTGCCCCGGTGCTGCAGGTGCAAGACCTGAGCTTTGCCTACCCCGACCAGCCGGCCTTGGCCGCGCGCTGGTCCGCGCGCGTTCCGGCCGGCATCACGCTGCTGCATGGCGACACCGGCAGCGGCAAGTCGACCTTGTTGCGGCTGCTCGCGGGCACGCAGACAGTCGATGGCCGGCTCACTCTTGGCGGGGTCTGCTTCGATGCCGATCCGCTGGCGTACCGTCGCATGGTCTTCTGGCACGAGCCCGGCACCGACGCGTTCGACCAGCTCACGCCGCGCGCGCTGGCATCGGCCGCCTGTGCCGATTCGGATCGGCTGGACGAGGCCGCATGGCAACGCCACGCCGAAGGCTTCGGCCTGATGCCGCACCTTCACAAGGCGCTGTACATGTTGTCCACCGGCTCACGCCGCAAGGCGATGCTGGCCGCGGCACTGGCGTCCGGTTGCGCGCTGACGCTGCTGGACGAGCCGGCCGGCGCGCTCGATGCGGCGTCGATCGCCTACCTGTGGAAAGCGCTCGACGCTTGCGCCTTGCCGCCAGACCGGGCCATCGTCGTCGCCAGCAGCGAGCGCCTCGACGCGTTGCCGCTGGCCGCGACGATCGAACTGCCGCTGCGCTGAGCGCTCAAGAGCCCACTGCCGCGCTGATCGTGATCGCGACACCGCGCGCGCCCGGCGCGACCGGCGCCGATTCGCCCGCCAGGTCGCCGGCCTGCGGGATCGCGTTGCCCGACTTGCTGATGCGCGCGCTGACGACCACCTGCGCCGCGCCCGACAGCTTGGCCGCCGGCGACATCGCCATGCTGTCGTCGAGCTTGTAGTTCATCGGCAGGTCTTTCACCTGTGCGCGGATCACCGCGAGCGGCATGCGCGGGCCTTGCGCGGCGCGCGCATAGATGAACACGGTGTCGGTGGGGCTGGCCTTGGCCGCGAGGGCCGGTGCGAGCGTGACGGTGCCGGTGATGCTGGCACCGGCCACGGCGGTCGCGGATGCGGCAGCGGCCGGCGCGGCGAGGCCGCCACGTCGGCGCGCTTCGTCCAGGCTCGCCTGCAGGCGCGGCATGTCGGGGCTGTCGGCCGGCAGGCCCTGGGCCATCTTCTCCCAGTGGCGCACCGCGGTCGCGAAGTCGCCGCGCTCGAAGGCCGAGGTGCCGGCCAGCGCGAGCGACTTCAGGTGCGTGGGCTCGGCGGCAAGCGCGCGTGCGACCAGCGCGTCCGACTGCGGCGTCGCATGGCCGCCGCTCTTCACGGCGACCGCGTCGGCGTAGTCGGCGAGGGCGGTGGCGTCGTTGGGCCGCAAGGCCACCGCCTTTTCATACGCGCCCAGCGCCTCGTCGTTGCGCCCGAGCACGGTGTACGAGCGGCCCAGCATCAGCCAGCCGGTCGGGTCGTCGGGTTTTTCCTTCAGGCGCTCGGCGAGCTTGCCGACCATGCCCTCGATCTGCTGGCGCGCGGCCTGTTCTTCGGGGTCGGCAGCGGGCGCTGTGGCGATCACCGGCTTGAGCGTCGGCGAGCCTTTCCAGGCATAGCCGGCGGTCGCGATGACGAGCACGCCGACGGTGAGGGCGGCCAGCAACCCGCGCGACGGGCGCGCGGTCGGCGCCATCGGCGTTGCGGCCTCGTCCGCCAGCACCAAGTCGGCGAGCGCGCGTTCCAGCGGCGCGCGCGCCTGCGTGTACTGCGCCTCGTCGAGGCGGCCGGCACGGTGTTGCGCGGCGAGCGTTTGCAGTTGGGAACGCAGGTCGGCGAGTGATGCGGTCATCGAGTGAGGCTGGCCAGAGGCGGATCAGGATTGGTGCGGGTCGGCGAACAGCGCCGGGTCGTCGGGCTCGAACTGGTTCGCCGCGGCGCGTGCGCGCCGGCGCATCACGACCGCGAGCGCCCCGAAGCCGAACAGCAGCATCAGCGCGGGGCCGAACCACAGCAGCATCGTGGTGGCCTTGACCGGCGGCCGATACAGCACGAAGTCGCCGTAGCGGTCGGTCATGTACTGGATGATCTTGGCGTCGTCGTCACCCTTGCGCAGCATCTCGCGCACTTGGCGGCGCAGGTCGACGGCGAGGTCGGCGTTCGAGTCGGCGATGGTCTGGTTCTGGCAGACCAGGCAGCGCAACTCGGCGGTGATGCGCGTCATGCGCGCCTCGAGCACCGGGTCGGCGGCCAGCGGCGCGGCCTCGTTCGCGAGCGCGGACCCGGCCAGCATCCACATCGCGAGCAGCGTGAAGAAGAATCTACGCATTGAGTTTCTTAAGCATCGGCTCGATGCGCTCGCGGATCACGTCCGGCGTCAGCGGCCCGATGTGCTTCAGGCGGATCACGCCCTGCTTGTCGATCAGAAAGGTCTCGGGCACGCCGTAGACGCCGAAGTCGATGCCGACGCGGCCGTCGTCGTCGAACAGCGAGGCGTTGTACGGGTTGCCGAAGCGCGCCAGCCAGCCCTGGCCGTCGGGCCGCTTGTCCTTGTAGTTCAGGCCGTACAGCGGCACCAGGCCGCGCTTGGAGAACTCGACCAGCAACGGATGTTCCTCGCGGCAGGCCACGCACCACGAGGCCCAGACGTTGAGCATCCAGACCTTGCCCAGCATGTCGTCGCGCTTGAAGGTGGTCGCCGGGTCGTCGAGCCGCGTCAGTGCGAAGCTGGGCGCGGGTTTGCCGATCAGCGGCGACGGCACTTCGCGCGGGTCGAGGTTCAGGCCGCGCGCGAGAAAGCCGGCGAGCACCAGGAACGCCAGCAGCGGCAGGATGTAGCGCAAGCTTTTCATCATGCGACGACCTTCGCGTCGGCGGCTTGCGTCTGCCGCACCTTCGCGCGGTAGCGTCGGTCGGTCGCGGCGAGGAAGCCGCCGAAGGCCATCATCAGGCAGCCGCCCCAGATCCAGTCGATGAAGGGCTTGACGTAGACGCGCACGATCCACGTGCCGCCATCGAGCGGCTCGCCGAGTGAGACGTAGAGGTCGCGCGTGAAGCCGGCGTCAATGGCGGCCTCGGTCATGACCGCGCCGGTGACCGGGAAGTTGCGCTTCTCGGGGTGCAGCGTCGTGACCGGCTTGCCGTCGCGCGTGACCGCTATCGTGCCTTGCGCGGCGCGGTAGTTCGGGCCGGGCAGCGATTGCACGCCGCGGAAGGTGAAGGTGTAGCCCAGCACCTCGGTGGTGTCGCCGACCGCCATCTTCACGTCGCGCTCGACCTCGCCGCTCTTGACCATGGTCACGCCGAAGATGAAGACCGCCAGCCCCAAGTGCGCGACCATCATGCCGACCATCGCGCGCGGGATCTGGCGCGCGCGGTGCAGCACGCTCGTCTTCACGATGCCGTTCGGACGCAGCCGGTCGGCGAGATCGGTGGCGAGCGCGGCGACGATCCAGAACGCCATCGCCAGGCCCAGCGTCGAGACGATGCCGAGATGGCCACGCAGCCAGCTGACCAGCAGCGCGGCGACGATGGCCGCGCCGAAAGCCCAGCGCAAACGGCGCGCAAGCTGCGGCAGCTCGGCCTGCTTCCAGCGCGCCAGCGGGCCGACGCCGATCAGAAAGATCAGCGGCGCCATCAGCGGCACGAACACGGTGTCGAAGTAGGGCGGCCCGACCGAGATCTTGCCCATGCCCAGCGCGTCGAGCAGCAGCGGGTACAGCGTGCCCAGCAGCACCGCGCCGCAGGCCGCCATCAGCAGCACGTTGTTGGCGAGCAGAAAAGTCTCGCGTGAGACCCATTCGAAGCGCGCGCCCAGGCCGACCGACGGCGCGCGCCATGCGTACAGCGCCAGCGAGGCGCCGATCACGAGCACGAGAAAGCCGAGGATGAACAGGCCGCGCTTCGGGTCGGTCGCAAACGCGTGCACCGACGACAGCACGCCGGAGCGCACGAGGAAGGTGCCGAGCAGCGACAGCGAGAAGGCGAGGATGGCCAGCAGCACCGTCCACGACTTGAAGCTGCCGCGCTTTTCGGTGACGGCGAGCGAGTGGATCAGCGCGGTCGCGACCAGCCACGGCATGAACGACGCGTTCTCGACCGGGTCCCAGAACCACCAGCCGCCCCAGCCGAGTTCGTAATACGCCCAGCCGCTGCCCATCGCGATGCCGATGGTGAGAAAGATCCACGCGACCGTCGTCCACGGCCGCGTCCAGCGCGCCCAGGTGGTGTCGAGGTTGCCACCGATCAATGCGGCGACCGCGAACGAGAACGCGACCGACAGCCCCACGTAACCCATGTAGAGCATGGGCGGGTGGAACACCATGCCCGGGTCCTGCAGCAGCGGGTTGAGGTCGCGGCCGTCGAGCGGCGGGTTCGCGAGCCGGTCGAACGGGTTCGAGGTCAGCAGCAGGAACAGCAGGAAGCCGACGCTGAGCCAACCCATCACCGACAGGATGCGCGCCAGCACCGGCGCCGGCAGGTGCTTGCTGAAGCGCGCGACCGCGAAGGCCCAGCCGGTCAGCATCAGCAGCCACAGCAGCATCGAGCCTTCGTGGCCGCCCCAGACCGCGGCGACGCGGTAGTGCGTGGGCAGCGAGGTGTTGGAATTCGTCGCGACGTAGAGCACCGAGAAGTCGTTGCCGACGAAGGCCGCGACCAGGCAGCCGAACGCGAACGCGACCAGCACGAACTGCAGCGTCGCAGCAGGCCGCGCGATCGCCATCCAGTCGCCGCGGCCGCGTGCCGCGCCCATGATCGGGATCACGGACAGCATCAGCGCGACGCCGAGCGCCAGCCAGAGCGCGAAGTGGCCGATCTCGGGGATCATGGTGCTGCGTCCTTCGCCATCGTGTTGGCCAGCTGGCCGGCTTGGGCGCGCTTCAGCGCTTCGGCGGCTTCGGGCGGCATGTAGTTCTCGTCGTGCTTGGCCAGCACCTCGCGGGCGACGAACACGCCGTCCTGCAGCTGGCCTTGCGCGACCACGCCTTTGCCTTCCTTGAACAGGTCGGGCAGGATGCCCTCAAAGCGCACCGGCACCGACTTGGCCGTGTCGGTGACGATGAAGTCGACATGCACGCCGTCGCGCTTCACGGTGCCTTGCTGCACCAGCCCGCCGAGGCGGAAGCTGCGGCCAGAAGGCGCCTCATGCTGCGCGACCTGCGTGGGCGAGTAGAAGAACACCAGGTTGCTCTGGAAGGCGTTGAGCACCAGCGCGACGGCGACGCCGACCGCGCAGACGATGCCGGCCGCGATGGCCAGGCGTTTATGACGAGGTTTCATAGGTCAGCTATTTTCGCCGGTCTGGGCGCGTGCTGCGCGGTGGCGTTTGACGGCGATCAAGGCATCGGCCGCCATGCACACCGCGGTGACGCCGAACGAGCCCCACACGTACAGGCCGTAGCCGCCCATCGCGAAGAACTCTGACGCGCTGCCCCAGCTCATGCCGTGCCTCCGTTGAGCCACTTCGCGTCCCGCTCACGCTCGGCAATGATGGCCCGCGTCCGCGTGAACACCACCGCGAACGCATAGGCCCAGCAGGCCAGCGTCATCAGCAGCATCGCGGTCAGCATGGTCGCCACCATCTTGGGCGCGGCGGTCGCGCTGATGGTCGCGCCCTGGTGCAGCGTGTTCCACCACTTCACCGAGAAATAGATGATGGGCACGTTGACGCTGCCGATCACGGCCAGCAGCGCGCCGGCCTGGTCGGCACGGCGGGTGTCGTCGATCGCGTTCACGAGGGCCATGTAGCCCAGATACAAAAACAGCAGGATGAGTTCCGAGGTCAGGCGCGCGTCCCAGACCCACCAGGTGCCCCAGGTCGGCTTGCCCCACAGCGCGCCGCTCCACAGCGCGACGAAGGTGAACATCGCGCCGGTCGGCGCCAGCGCCCGCGCCACCATGGACGCGAGCCGGGCGTTGAAGGCCCAGCCGATCGCCGCCCAGAAGGCCATCACCAGGTACAGCACCATGGACATCCACGCCGCGGGCACGTGGATGAAGATGATGCGGTAGGCGTCGCCCTGGGTCGCGTCGGTCGGTGCCTTGAAGAAGCCGATGTACAAGCCCGCGTAAGCCAGCAGCACGGCAGCGGTCCAGAACCAGGGGATCAGCTTGCCGGCCAGTGCGTAGAAGCGCGGCGGCGAGGCGTAGGTGAAGAAGCGGGTCTCGGCCATTGGTTCAGGTCACTCCGTGGCGATGCGCAGCGCGGCGGCGGTGGCGATGGGCGCCAGCAACCCGGTGGTGATGAAGAGCGCGCCCAGCAGCGAGAAATGGCCGCGCGCCGACGAGCCGGTCTCGACCGCGCTGACCGCGCCGCTGCCGAAGATCAGCGCCGGGATGCACAGCGGCACGATCAGCAAAATCAGCAGCACGCCGCCGTTGCGCACGCCCAGGGTGAGCGCGGCGCCGAGGTTGCCGAGCAGGCTCAGGATGGGCGTGCCCAGCAGCAGGCTCGCGCACAGCGCGGCGATGCTGCGGCCGCTGAGGTCGAACATCACGCCGAACAGCGGCGCCACCAGCACCAGCGGCAGGCCGGTCAGCAGCCAGTGCGACATGGCTTTCGCGATCGCGACCGGCAGGGCCGCGACGGTGCCCGACCCGCCTGCCAACAGCATCTGCTCCAGCGAACCGTCGGCCTGGTCGCCGGCATAGAGCTGCGTCACCGACAGCATCGCCGCGAGCAGCGCGCAAACCCACAGCACGCCGGGTGCGATCTGGCGCAGCGTGTTGGGCTCGGGGCCGACGCCGAGCGGGAACAGGCTGACCGCGACCGCGAAGAACGCGATCGGCAGCAGCGCGTCGACGCGGCGGCGCGCGGCCAGGCGCAGGTCGCGGCCGAGCACGGCGCTGAACACCGGCGCGGTCATCAGGCGACCTCGCCCAGCTGCAGCGTGATCGGCACCGGCGAGTTCAGTGTCAGCGGCACGTGGCTGGTCAGCAGCACGCTGCCGCCGCGGGCCGCGTGTTCGGCGAGCAAGGCGTTGAGCGCCTGCACGCCTTCGGCATCGAGCGCATCGAAGGGCTCGTCGAGCAGCCACAGCGCCTCGGCGGGCGCGAGGCACAGCCGCGCCAGCGCGACGCGGCGACGCTGGCCTTGCGACAGCGTGCGCACCGGCGCCTGGCGGCGACTGTGCAGGCCGAAGCGGTGCAGCGCGGCGTCCAGCGCGTCGGCACCGGTGTCGAAGCCATGCAGCCGGCTCAGGAAGCGCAGCGATTCGGCGACGGTCAGATCGTCCTTCAGCGCGTTGGCGTGGCCGACGTAGACGCGCTCGCGGCCGGATTCATGCGCGATGCGGCCGGCCTCGGGCCGCGACAGCCCGGCCAGCAGCCGCAGCAGACTGGTCTTGCCCTGGCCGTTGGCGCCGCGCACCCAGACGACCTGGCCCGGATGCACCGCGAGGCTCAAGTCTGTGAACAACACGCGCGCACCCCGGCGGCAGGCCAGCGCTTCGGTGGCCAGCACCGGCGCCGCGTTCTCGCGGTGGGTCGTCACGGGGTGTGTGCTCATGGTCATGGTGCCGCGGCCGGGAAGGCCGCGGGACCGCATTGTCGGCGAACGCGCCGAGCGGGGGCGTTCGGGTCTTTGTCGACCCGAAACGCTAGGACGGCAGGAAGTCCAACGGCCAGTTCACGATGATCTGCTCGACGTCCTTGGCACCGAAGTCGAACTGACGGATGCGCGCGAGCAGCTTGCTCTCGAGCTCCGGCGTGTGCAGTCCGCTGGAGACGATGCGGCAACCCGTCAGCGCGCCCGACGGCGCGATCGTCAGCTCGAGCACGACCTGCCCCTGCAGCGACGGATCTTCGCGCAGCGCGCGGTTGTAGATCGCGTAGATCGCGCCCTTGTTGCGCTCGAAGACCAGCTTGATTTCTTCGATGGAGCGCGAGGCCTTGCCGCCACCGCCCTTGTTCAGCGTGCCGCCCTTGCCGGTGCCGGTGCCCGTGCCGTTGCCTTCGCCGCCACGGCCACCCGCGCCGGCGCGACCGCCGCCCGAACCCGTGCCGCCGTCGACACCGTTCGCGAAGCCGCCGGCCACCAGCGTGGTCGACTTGCCGCCCAGGCCCTGGCCGCCGGTGTTGCGGCTGAAGGCCGAGCTGCTGATGCCGCCGCTGCCGGTGGTGGCGTTGGAGGTGATCATCGCCCGCGTCGGCACGCCGTCTTCATTGCCGGCGCCCACGCCCTTGCCGACGCCGGTGCCCACGCCGGGGCCCTGCTTGATGTCGGGGTTGAGCTGCACCGCCGTCGCCTTGGCGCGCAGCGGCGCCAGGTCTTCGTTGGCCGCGAACAGGCCGACGCTGGCCGCCTTGCGGCGCGCGCCTTCGGTCGACTCGCCGGGCGTCTGGTTCGGCACCGGTGTCTTCGCGTCGGGCAGGGTTTCCTTCTGCAGCTGCGGCTTGATCGGCTTGGGTGGTGGCACCGGCTTGACGGCCTCGGGCTGCAGCGGCGCGGTCGCCACTTGTGGCGCGGCCTGCACCGGCGCCGGCTTGACCGGCGGTGCCGGCGGCGCGGGCGCCTTGTCGAGCAGCAGCTTGGCCATGACCGGCGGCAGCTCCTGCGGCTTGCTGCGGTCGGGCTTGACGACGGGCATCAGCAGCACGATCAGGCAGGCGATGGTGCAGATCGTCAGCACGGTCTGCCAGATGCGCCGGAAGCGTCGGTCGTCGGCCGTGGCCACCGACCACGGCAGCACCGGCGCGCGGAACGAGACTCTCATCGTGACGGCCGTCATCATTCGTCCTTCTGGCGCACGGCGAACGACACGTCGGCGAAGCCCGATTGCGACGCGGTCACCATCACCTTGCGCAGCAGGCGGTAGGGGATGTCCTTGTCGCCCATGATGGTCACGGCCTTGGCCTGCGCTTCGTTGTCGGCGCGCACGACCTGGCGGCTGGCCTGCAGGTCGAGCTCGGCCTTCAGCGGCGCGATCACGTCGCCGTCGCCGGCCAGCACCTGGGGCACCGATGCGATCGGCCGGTTCTGCACCAGGATCTCGGTGCCGCTGATGACCACCACCACGGTTTCGCGCGGGCTCTTCTGCGAGACCGACTCGGGCAGCATCACCGCCTTCGGGCTGGGCAGGATCTCGACGCCGGTCGCGTTCGACAGCAGGAAGAAGATCAGGATCGTGAACACGTCGATCAGCGAGACCAGGTTCATGTCGACCATGGTCTGGTTGCGGCTCTTGCGTTCGGCACGCCGTTGAATCGGTGTGAGTTTCATGGGCCCCTCTATCGCTTGGGCATCGGCGCGTCGCCGACCGAGATGTTGGGGAACAGGTCCACGCGCACCGGCGTCGTGCCGCCATTGGCTGATCTGCCCGAGCGCACCGCGTCCATCACGTGGACCAGGCTGTCGTAGGGCGTGTTCTGCTCGGCCAGGATGGACACGTCGCTCTTGTCCGGGAACTTGCCCTTGATCGTGAACAGCAGCGCCGTCAGCGTCGGCAGGTCGTAGCCCTTGGGCGTGTTCGCGATGCGCTGGAACAGGCCGCCGACCTTGTCGCCGACCTCGATCGCATCGGGCCGGATCGTGATCTCGAGCTTGAGATCGCCGTCCTTGAGCTTCTCGATCGCGGCCGACGACTGCGCCGGCAGCGTCAGATCGATCACCGACAGGCGCGAGAACACGGCCGTGGACAGCAGGAACGGCACCAGCACCACGATCAGGTTGATGAACGCGGTGATCTCCAGGTGGGCCGCGTGCTTGCGCAGGCGTCGCACTGCCATGATCAGCGGCCCGTGGCCTGGGTCTGCTCCGCCTTCAGGCGCTGCACCAGGTTCAGGAAGCTGATCTTGGCGCTTTCCAGGCCGTCGACGATCTCGCTCGTCTTGGCCTGCAGGAAGGAGTGGATCAGCAGGAAGGGGATGGCCACCATCAGCGCGAACGCGGTGTTGTTCATCGCGATCGAGATCGAGGCCGACAGCAGCTCGGCCTTCTCGGCCGGGTTGACCTGCGCGACCGCGGTGAAGCCCTTGATCAGGCCGATGATGGTGCCCAGCAGACCGACCAGCGTGATGACGTTGGCGAAGGTCGCGATGTAGTGGGTGCGCTTCTCGAGGCGCGGCACGATTTCCATCATGCCTTCTTCCATCGCGGCGTCGAAGTCTTCACGGCGGCCCGGGCTTTGCATGCGCGTCAGGCCGTAATTGACGATCTTGCCGATGGCGGCGTCGCTCTTCGCGGTGATGCCTTGCACTTCCTTGAACTGGCCGCCCTGCAGCAGCGGCAGCACCTGCGACCAGACCTTGCGGTTCTGGCTGCGCGCGCGGTTCAGGAAGACGAAGCGCTCGATCGCGATCGAGACGCCCAGCGCCATGATCAGGATGCTGGGGTAGATGAACAGGCCGCAGTCCTGGAAAAATTTCACCGCGGTGTCGAATGCATTCATGAGGGTTCTCCTGGGTCAACTTTTGATGGGTGGGCGCGTCGTGCGACCAACCGGTTTACTTGGCGCTGGTCGCCGGTGCGGGCGTGGCGGGTTTGGCCTGGATCGCTGCGTCGTAGCGCACCTGGCGCCTGAACACGTCGCGGTCGATCGGCGCCATCGCCTCGTCGAGCACGCTGGTCACCGGGCGGCCGGCCAGGTCGCCGGGCAGCGGCTTCTTCCACGGCACGATGTAGAGCACCTTGGGCAACTCGCGGTTGCCGATGATCTGGGTGCGGTCGATGTCGGCGCGGTCTTGCGCAAACGCCGGCGCAGCGAACAACGCGCCCGTCACGGCGGCGATGAGCAGCTTCATCATCATTCCTTCTCCTTGCGGGCGACAGCGGTTTGCGCCGGCTTGCGGTTCTTCAGTTCGACGACCCACTTCGCCACCACCGCATCGCCGCCGGGCGTCAGCGCGAGGTAGCGGTCGTACAGGCTCAGGGCCTTGGGGCCGTCGGACAGGTACAGGTCGTTCAAGATGCCCAGGTTCAGTATCGGCGCCGCGTACGCCGGGTCAAGCGCGATCGCGGCCTCGTAGGCCTCGCGCGCCTTCGCGAACTGGCCGTTCTGGCGGTAGGTGATGCCCAGCTGGTTGAAGAACACCGGCTGTTGCGGGCTCACGCGCACCGCGGTTTCGAGGGCGGTCACCGCTTCGGGCAGCTTGCCAGCCTGGCGGTAGATCACGCCGAGGTTGGCGTGCGCGCCGCCGAGTTCGGGGTTGCTTTGCGCGAGCGCTCGGAAGCCGCGTTCGGCCTCGTCGGTGCGGCCGGCGCGCAAGGCACTGCGCGCTGCATCAAACGCGCGCTGGTCGGCCGGGCTGACGGGGCGGTCGGGCTCGGCACGCGCGACGGTGGGCTTGGACGCAGAAGCGGCGGTGGTCGGTGCCGACGCAGCGGCCGCGGGCGCAGGCGTGTCGGAACGGCCGGTCAACGCCGCGGGCAGCACGCTGCAGCCGGCCAGCGCGGCGCACAGCAGCGTCAGCGCCGCATGGCGGTGGAGGTGGTCAGCGAATCGCATCGATCACCGCCTCGCCACGTTCGGTCTTGCCATAGCGCACCGGGCGCAGCGTGCCCAGCGCCGTGAAGCTGCTCTTGACCCACTTGTCGTAGATGCCCGCGCTGGCGCGGCGCGCGTTCAGCTCGTGCAGCTCGGTCGCCTTCTCCTCGAACGGGAAGGCCTGTTCCTCGAGCAACACGTTGTACTGCTCCAGCTCGGCCTTCGACAGCTTCTTGGGTCGCTGCGATTCGAGCATGGCCTTGCCGAAGTCCTGGTACAGCGCGGCCGTCTGGTAGGTGGCGGCGGTCGAGACATCGGCGACGCCGTAGTCCGCGGCCACCGCATAGGCCTTCAACACGTCTTCCATCTTGGTCTTCTTCAGCTTCAGCTGTTTGGCCAGCGGCTCCACCAGCGCGACCTTGCGGTAATCCTCATACACCGGCGCGGCCAGCGCCAGCGCCGCGGTCGCGCCCAGGTAGCGGGTGCGGTCGGTGCGCGCCGCGCCGCCGGTCTGGTCGGCCTGGAAGATCTCGCGCATCAGCGCCAGTTCGCGCGGCGCGTTGTTGTCGGCCTTGGCGATCACCGCCAGGCGGTAGCGGGCTTCCATCGCCGGCGCGAGCGGTTGCGGATACTGCTTCAGGTAGCGCTCGTAGGTCTTGGCCGCGGATGCACGCGAGCCGCCCTTGTCGTAGAGCTCGGCGGCTTGCCACAGTGCGTCGCGTGCCAGCTTCGGGTCTTTCTGCGTCGTCGCCAGGCGCTCGAACTCGGCCGCGGCCTGGGCCGACTGGCCCTTCTCGAGGTAGACCACCGCGAGCTTGGACGCGACATCGTCCTGCAATGGGTTGCCGGGGTAGCGCTGGCGGAAGTCCTCGAGCGTGCGCGATGCGCTGTCCCAGTCCTTCAGTGCGATCAGCGAGGCCGCGGCGTCGTACTGCGCGGTCGCGCGCACGGTCGACTGCGGTGCGACCGTCGCGATGCGCGCGAAGTGGCCGACTGCGTCGCGCTGCTGGCCGGCGGCGCGCGCCTGCTCGCCCTGCTTGTAGACCGAGGCAGCGAGGCGCTCGACGAGCTCGCTGCGGCCCGCGTCCTTCTCGGGCGTGAGCGCCAGCACGGCGGTGTACGCGCGCTCGGCGCGGTCGAACTCGCCGCGCTCGAAGGCGGTGTGCGCGATCACCGTGCCGGCGACGCGGCGCTGCGCCGCGGTGGCCGGCGGGTTCAGGTCGAGCACGCGCTGCGCGACGACGGTGGCCCGGTCGGCGTCGCGCAGCGCGAACAGCTTCTCGGCCGCGTTGGTCAGCACCGCGGCGACGCGCGGGTCGGCCGGGAAGGCGTCGGCAAAGCGCAGCGCGCTGTCGACGCTGCTGCGTTGCAGCGCCGGCATCGCGGCCGGCGCGGTGGTCTTTTCCTGACCCGCGTAGCTCTGCAGCGCGGCATAGCCGCTGTCGGCGCTGCGCTCGTGCTTCGGGTATTGGTAAGCGGTCTTCTCGTACTCGACTGCGGCTTCGGCGAGGCGGTTGTCCTCGAACAGCAGCTCGGCGAGCAGGAAGTTGTTCTGCGCCGCCTGCGGGTCGTTCGGGAACGAGTCGAGGTAGGCGCGGTACCAGCGCACGGCCTCTTGATAGTCCGCGCTCGCCTTGGTCTTCTGCGCGGTCGCGTGGTAGTGGCGGGCCAGCTCGGCCAGGTGGGTCTTCACGAGCGGACGCGCACGTTCCCACGCCGCCGGGTTGGCGGCGCGGAAGTCGCTGCTGATGCCGTAGCGCGCGACGTACTGGCGCTTGGCCTCGAGCGCCAGCGTGTCGAAGCCGGCGTTCTCGTAGATGCCGATCACGCGGGCCTGCAGCTGCGGCGCCTGCGCGTGCAGCGGGTGCAGCCGCGCGAAGGCGCCGAAGGTGTCCGCCGCGTCCTTGACGCGCTCCTGCTTGATGTAGAGCTCGCCGAGCTGCTGGTAGACGCGGAATTCATAGCGGCGGCGCGCGTCCGAGTTGATGTAGGCCGGAATCGTCTCGGCACCCTGCAGGTTCTGCAGGCACAGGCTGGCGACGCGGAAGGTGTCTTCGACCAGCTCGCGGTCGGCACGGCTCAGGTCGGTGATGGTGTCGAGCGCGCCGTCGTCGTCGCGGTCGCCCAGCTTCAGGTCGAGCACGCCGAAGAAGGACTTCAGCGCGTCTTCCAGGCGCGACTGCTTGAACTGCGACCAGCCCTGCATGTACAGCGAACGCTGCTGGTACGGGCCGGCGTCGCTGCTCTTCAGCACGGTGGCGTAGGCGGTCTCGGCCTTCACGTAGTCGCGCGCGGTGAACAGCAGCTCGCCGCGGCGGAACTGGGCCTCGTCGCGGTAGGCGGTGTTCGGGTACTCGGCGACCAGCCGGTCCAGCGTCTTCAACGCCGGCTCCAGCTCGCCGCCCTGTTCATGGGCGCGGGCCAGCTGGTACAGCACGCGGTCGTTGCCCGGGTCTTTCGGATAGGTCTTGAGAAAGTCCTGGTAGCGCGTCACCGCGGCCTTGTAGTCGGTCGCGACATTGGCCGCGCCCTTGCCCTCGGCGATGCGCGTGTCGGCCACGTCCATCTCCAGGTCGCCGATGCGGCGCTGAGCTTCCTGGCGCTGCGGCGAGCGCGGCGCGGTGTCGAGAAAACTCTTGTACGCGCTGATGGCTTTCTCTTCGCTGCCGGGGATGCCCTGGTCGGCGTCGATCGCCACCTGGCGACCGGCCAGCGTCTTCAGTGTCGGTTCGTTGTCGGGCGAGCCCTTGCCGCGCCACAGGCCGCAGCCGCTCAGCACGCCGCCGGCGAGCAGGGCCGCGAGCAGCGGGGTCAGGTGGCGCGTGCGGCTACTGCTTGGTCGCATGGTCCGCATCTCGTTGGTTGGCACGGTCGTAGAGCTGGGCGACGGCAAAGCGCGCCTGCGTCGTGTATTCGGTGAGGCGTTCTTTCTGGCGCTCGAGTTCGGCGACGGCGAGTTCCTGCACGGCCTGCTGCTGCTCCTTGCTGAGCGCGGCGACGCGCGGGATCAGCACCTGCAGCCGCGGGGCCAGCGCCTTGATGCGCGCGGCGAACGCGTCGAAACGCGCCGGCTCGTCGCGCTGCGCCTGCGCGAGCGCGGCATCGCGGGCGAGCGCGGCCTGCAATTCGGTGTCGACACCACGGAAGGTCTTTTGCGTTTCCCACAAGCGCGCCGGGTACTGCTCGGCGAGCTGCCAGCTGAGCGCGCCGGCCACCAGCCGATAGCGCTCGCGCAGCGCCGCGGCCTGCGGGTCGTTGCCGGCGTCGGCGAGGCCGGCGCGCACGCGCTCCAGCCGCGCGAGCAGCTCGCGCTGCCGCGCGTCGGCCAGCGCCGGGCCGTCGGGTTCGACCTCGGCCTGCTTCAGTTCGGCAGCGACCGCTTCGACGCGTTGCTTGATGCTGTTCAGGCCGGTCTCGTTCAGCTTCGCCCGCACCTCGGGCAGGCGCTTCGCATACGCGTCGCGCCGGTTCGTCAGCATGTCGCTGAAGACACCGAGGTTCTCGGCCCATTCGTTCAGGTTGCGCGACAGGAACTGCAGGTCGCGGAAGTTCTTGAACGCTTCCTGGAACTCGTGTTGCGCGAGCACCGGCGCGAGGTGGCTCGCGTGCGGCATCTCGGGCAGCTGGTCGACGGTCCAGAACCAGCCCATCTCTTCGGCCGGGTTGCGCTCGAGCAGGCCTTCGAGCAGCTTGCCGGCGCGGATCGCGGCGATCGATTCGTCGAGATCCTTGCGTTCGCGGTCGAAGGCGTCGATGGCTTCGTTGTAGCGCGCGAGCGACTGGCCGTAGGCCTTCAGTTCGGCGTAGGCATACGGCACGGCGATGCGCGACTCGAGCACGGCGGCGTCGGTGATGTCGCGCTGGCTGAGTTCGAGCCAGGGCACCAGCGCCAGCTTGGGTTCCTTCATCTCGGCCGCGGCCCAGCCGAAGCCGAGCAGCGCCTTGTTCGCGTGCAGGCTGGTCAGGCGCACGCGCTCGAGCTGCTGGCGTGCGAGCTCGGGCCGTTTGGCCTGCAGCGAGGCGTAGCCCAGCGCGACGTTGGCGCGGTCGCGCAGCGCGCGGTATTCCTCGTTCTCGGCCGGCTCGCGGCCCAGCGCGTCGAGCATCGCACTGCCGCCGGCCTCGTCGCCGCTGCGGATCAGCGCGACGCCGAGGTTGAAGCGTGCGTAGCGGCCGGTGCGCTTGTCGGTCTTGACGTTGTTCAGGATGGCGGTCGCGCCGGCGTAGTCCTCGCGTGCCATCAGCAGGTTGGCGTGCAGCAGGCCGCGTTCTTCTTCCAGTTCCGGCGGCAGCGCGGTACCGACCTTGTTGATCGCCTCTTCGGCCTCGGGCAAGGCGCCGCGCTGGTAGCGGATCTTGGCCAGGTAGAACCAGGCGCGGTCGGCCACCGCGGGCGTGGCGCCACGCTCGACCAGCTGCGCGAAGATTTGCCCGGCTTCGACGTGCATGCCGTACGACAGCAGCATGCCGCCGCGCAGGATCTCGGCCTCGTCGGCGTGCTGCGAGACGCGGTTGAAATGCTGCGAGGTCATCAGCCGCGTGATGGACGAGAAGTAGCGTTCCTGGAAAAAATAGAACAGCGTGTCGCCGTAGTGCGGGTCTTGGATGACGTGGGCCGGCGGCGCATCGGCGGCGACGGCGGAACCCGCGGCGGCGACTGATGTGACAACCGCGACGGCGGCCGCCAGCGCGTGGCGGCGCACGGAGCTCCAGAACAAGGGCCGGGATCGCATCGTCGCTTACTGCCAGACCTTGACGTCGAACTCCGGCTGCAGCTTGCCGGTGGAGTCCTTGATCTGCAGTTCGATGTACTTGGGCTCGGTGCTCTTGTCGAACTTGATCGTGGCGCCGCGCTTGTAGTCGCGCTCGTGCGGGCCGCCGCCGGTGAAGAAGGCCACCAGCTCGTGCTCGCCCGCCTTCAGGTTGCCGAGGTAGACGCGCTGCACGCCGCCGCGGTGCAAGGCCTTGACCTCGCCGGGCGTGTAGAGGTAGTTGGTGACGAGCTTGTCGTCGATCTTGATCTGCACCGAGTCGAGTTCGAACAGCTTGCCCACGTCCATCGACACGAACAACGCGACCTGCGTGTTGGCCGGGAACAGCAGTTCCTCCTCGAGCACCAGCAGGTCGCGGTTCAGGCGGATCACGTCGCCCTTGACCTCCTGCACGCGCGTGTCGAGGTTGCCGGGCGCGGCGCTGGCCGCGGCGGCTGGTGCAGACGCGGCTGCCGGTGCGGCGGGTGCGTCGGCGGCCCAGGCCGTCGGCAGGCCACCCAGCGCGAAGACGAGGCCGAGGGCGGCGAGTGGGCGGAATCGATTCAACATGCCTGCGGCGCTTTCAAAAGGTTGCGGACACGAACAGCTGCAACACGTTCGCATTGAACGCGTACAGGCTGCCGGTGCGGACGTCGGTGAAGTCGCTGAACTTGAAGCGCATGTACTGGTAGGAGCCGTTCAGCTTGACCTCGTACTTGCCCGGCACCTGCTTCACGGTGTAGGCCACCTTGCCGCCCAGGCCGATGCTGTTGAAGGCGCTCAGCTGGCGGTTGCGCGACACGTAGGTCGTCTCGCTCTGCGCGTTGTCGCTGTAGAACAGCGCGGCGGACTGCTTGTAGTAGCGGAAGAAGCCTTCGGCCAGCCACGCGTCGCCGAAGTAGCGGTTGTAGCCGAGCTCCAGCGTGTGCGCCTTGATGGCCCAGTTGTCCCAGAAGTAGCGGTACTCGGCGCGCACCGAGTGGCGTGCCCCGCTGCCGACCACGTCGCTGATGTCGTAGAGCGAGCTGATCTTGATCGCGCGGCTCGAGCGCGTGCGCGGGTTGCGCTCGGCCACGGCTGCGCCGAACACGCGCGCGACGCGGTAGGGGCTGCCGAGGAAGCCGGCGTCGGAGATCGCCTCGGCGTTGGCGCTCATCAGCCAGCGCGGCGTCAGGATCTGCGTCACGCCGGCGCGGTACTTCCAGTGCGTGGCGACGTCGAAGAAGCCGATGTCCTTCTTGCCGACCTGGTCCGAGCCGCGCGAGAAGCCCAGGCTCACCGTCGTCAGACCGCCGAAGACCTCTTCCGACACGTCGAGGTTGGTGGTGTTCGAGATGTAGTCGGGCTCGCGGCTGCGCGTCGTGCCCAGCGTGATCAGTGCGTCCTGGTAGACGTAGTCGGCGCCCAGCGAGAATTCGTTGCGCGTTTCCTTGTACGGGCTCGCGGTCGTGACCACATCGATCGACGCGTTGCTGACCATGTCGACGTAGTAGGTGCCGTTCAGCGAGATGCTGTCGTTCAGCTTCTTGCGCACCAGCAGCGCCGGGCCGCTCGCACGCACGCCGCCGCCGTCGTAGACGTGGATCATCGCGTCGGCGCGGTCTTCCGGCAGGTCGACCGCGTGCGCGGCGCCGCCGGCCATCAGCCCGCCGAGCACGCCGCCGGCGACGCGCGTCGCGTGGACCGAGCCGCGGCGCACCAGGCGGTGCGGGCGCGCGCGCCACAGCCGCGTCAGGCTGCGCAGCAGCCGCTGCCAGGCACCCGCCTTCAGCCAGCGCTCAGTTGCAGCCACAGCCGCCTCCTTGCACGCCGGTGGCGCCGCGCGAGCCTTCGCGCACGTCGTAGATGTGGTCGCGGTGGCGGTCGGCGAGGCCGTCGCGCGAGAACTTCATGAGCGGGCTCGCGAGCCGCTCGCGTTCATAGGGCTTGACCCAGGGCTCGATCGAGCCGCAGCCCGGGAGCAGCGCGGCCGCGGCCAGCGCGCCGGCCACGGGCAGTCGGAGGATGCGCAGCATGGTCGTCATTCCTTGAGCATTTCGCGGATCTGCTTGTCGTAGGTGTCCTCGTAGCCGTCGAGGTAGCCGCGGTGCACGTAGCGCACGCGGCCGTCGCGGTCGACGAGCACGGTCGACGGCATCGCGTTCAGGTCGTACAGGCGGCTCGCCTTCTTCTCGGAATCGAGCAGCACCGGGAAGGTCAGGCCCAGCTGGGTTGCGACCGCGGCGGCCTTGCTGGTGTCGTCGTCGACGTTGACGCCCAGCAGCACGAAGCCCGAGGCGCGGTACTTCTCGTACAGCCGGTTCAGGTGCGGCATCTCCTTGCGGCAGGGCGCGCACCAGGTGGCCCAGAAGTTCACCAGCACGACGCGACCGCGCTGCTCCTGCATGCGCAGGTTGGGGCCGACTGTGGTGCGCAGCGTGAAGTCGGGCGCGGTCGTCGCCGGGGCGATCGCGCCGGCCGGCAGGATCGCGCAGGCGGCGAGCAGGGCGCCCACCGCGGCACGCGCGGTGCGCATCAAACGGGTGCGAAGAAGAAAGCTCATGGTGGGGTGCAGTCGATCAGAAGAAGAAGGTGACGCCGGCCGTCAGCTCGAGGTTTTGCGTGCTCTGGCGCTTGCCGAGCAGGTCGAGCGAGAAGATGTGGTCGCGCATGTCGACCTGCAGCGCGGCCCAGTCTTTCAGGAACACGCGCATGCCGACGCCGAGGTTGAAGGTCTGGTGGCTTTGGTCGGCGAGCTTGGTGCTGCCGACGCCGCCGATGATGTACATCGCCGAGGCCTTCGCGACGTTCTTGCCGAAGAACACCTCGCCCGGCAGCAGGTTGTAGCCGACCGAGACGTTGTAGTAGGTCAGCTTCTGCTTCTGCTCGGTGAACACGCCGCCGGGCAGGATCTGGCGGAACATCTCGTCGCTGACCTTGGTCTGCGCGTACACGCCTTCGACGAAGAAGTCTTCGGTGATGTGGTAGCCCAGGCGCACCCCGCCGACCGCGCTGGAGCCGAAGTTCTGCGTCGCGTAGGTCCCCGCGAGCAGGCCGATCTCGAAGTCGTTCGACGGGATGCGCGGCAGCTTCACGTCCCGGCGGTCCACCTGCGGCACGACGACCTGGTCGGTCGTGGTGGCCGCGGGCGCGTCGGCGGCGCGCACCGCCGAGGGCAGCAGCGCGAACGCCGAGGCGAGCGCGGCAAAAGCGGCGAGGGCGACGCGTGGCGAGGTCGACAAGGTGCGGGCGAGAGTGCGCATGGTGTTGGTCTTTTAGAAGAAGAAAGAGATGCCCAGCGTCGCGGCCCGGTATTCGCCGGTCTGGTTGTCGGACAGGAAGGCGGTGTACAGCGTGTAGTCGGCGCGCGCGACGAAGCGCTCGCTGATGTGATAGCGCAGCCCGACGCTGGCGTTGGCGAGATTCGCGTTGGTGGAGACGGCGTTGACCAGGCTGGCGTTGGGAATGTTCTTGAACTTGCCGATGCCGACGCCGAAGAACGGCGAGATGCGCTTGTCGTTCCAGGGTTCGGCGTTCAGGTTCAGGTGCCAGAGGGTGGTGCCCGAGAACACGCCCTGCACCTGGCCCACGGTGGCCTCAATGTTCAGGCTCTTCGCGAACCGGTAGCTGGTCCACAGCTTGAGCATGGGTTCGGACTTGAATGTGCCCCACGCCATGCCGAGCTCGACGCGGCGGCGCAGGTAGTCGTCCAGCATCACGTCGCGGAAGGTCTTGGTGCCGCCGGCTTCGGTCAGCGTGCGTTCGAGCTGCTCGCGCTGCACCCAGCCTTCCTTGCCGCCGGCGGTGCGGACCTTGAACCAGTCGGTGTGGCGCAGCTCGACCTCGATGCTTTCGTCGCGCGCGACGACGAAGAAAACGGGATAGCCGCGGCCCGGCCCGGTGCGCAGCTCGAGGTAGGGGTCGGCGACGTGCAGGCGCTCGAGCGGCTCGTCGGCAGCGAATGCCGGGGCGGCAGCCAGCAGGCCGGTCAGCATCGCCAGCTGCGCGCAGGCGGACGCCGCACGGCGCCAGAAGGAGAGACGGTTCATGGCGCTCACTGCGTGTTGCACGTTCCGGTCTGCGGGTCCGCAGGCGTGAACATGGAATAGGTGGCGGTGCTGAACTCGTCCTGACCTTGGGGTGAGGGGTGGGTGATCCAGTACTCGAAGACCTTGATGTTGGGGTCCTGCTCGTTGACGAAGATCTGGCCGCCGCCGTGCAGCACGCCCATCAGCAGCGGCTTGGTGACGAGGCGGCTTTGCGTCGGCGCGCCGACGATGGTCGCGCCCTGCGACGAGTAGAAATTCTTGTACATGTCGGTGGCGCGGATCACGTCAGCGGTGTTGGCCGCGTCGGTCACGTCGACCGCGGTGGCCGCGGGCTCGATGCGCAGCGCGCCGCCGGTGCCGGTCGCGTTGGCGTGGCAACCCGAGCCGGCGCAGGTGTTGGTCGAGACCACGCCGCCCTGGTTGATCTGCTGCGGCGTCAGCAGGATGGGGTTGACGCACTTCTGGAAGTAGGCGAACGACAGCTTCTGCCCCCCGGTGACGCCGGGGTTGCTGACGTCGGTCGGGTTGCCGAGGGGGTTCGAGCCCCCGCCGCCGCAGCTGGCGAGGCCGATCAGGGCCGCGCCGACGGCGAGGGTGCGTTGCAGCGTGGTGAGACGCGGGGGGGTCGTCATGGGTTCGGGCAGCCGCTGGTGATCCAGGCGGAGATTTTGTTGTAGTTCCCGCTGCCCACCGGCAACACCGCGGTCGTCTGGCCGGCGGCACCGGCCGGATGCGGCACCGTCGACGGCCGCTTCAACAGGTAGTTGTCGGCCGCTTTGCAGGTGTCCGAGATCATCGTCAGCGTGACGTTGTAGTCGCCCTCGGCCGAGCCGGTCAGCACGAACTTGTTCTCGCGGAAGTTCGTGCCCGTCGGTGTCTTCTCGTCGCTGCCGATGGCCTGGTGGCACGAGGCCGAGCAGTTCGCCTTCAGGATCGGGTAGACCTGGGCTTCGAAGGTTGCCTGGCTCAGCGTGTGCACCGCCTGCACGCCGCCGTCGAACGGGTTGTTGAAATACTGGCCACCCAGGTCCATCCACTCGGTCACCAGGCGCAGCTCCGCGCTGTTCAGCATGGCGGCGTGGTTGGGGGCGGTCGACGGTGGGTTGGGGTGGGCGGCGAGCGCGTCGGCACCGGCCTTCAGCGTTTCGCCGAACAGGATCTCGGCGAGGCGGCTGCTGCGGGCCATGCCGGTGGCGTTGTCGGCCATGGTCTGGACCAGCGCCGCGCCGCGCACGATCACCGGCACGCCGTCTTCGACGCGGGTCTGCGGCAGGCCGGTGGCCGTGTCGATCACCGGGTCGCCGAGCAGCAGCTCGTCGTACGAGGTCAGCCGGCCCGAGCCGCCGGTGGTGGCTTGCAGGTCGAGCTTGGTCGTGTCGGCGTGGCAGCTGGTGCAGGTGTTGGCGCCACGGTTGCGCGTCCACAGCGGTGCGATGTGGGTCGGGTAGTTGATGACGCCGTTGGTCGGCACCGCGGTCGCCAGGTCGTCGGCGGGGTTGGCGTTGCCGGTGTAGCGCAGCGTGATCGAGCTGCGCGCGGTGACGCCCGTCTTGGTCGTGTCGGCCCAGACGTCGGTGTAGGCCATGTCGGGGGTCAGCGACAGCGTGCTCGGGTCCAGGCGTGCCCGTGTCGAGGCCATGGTCTCGCCCGACTGATGAGCGCTGGCCAGCGCGGTCTTCAGCGAGGTCGGCATCGTGTTGACGACGGCACCGGAGTTCAACGACCCGCCGCGGCGCGGGCTGTGGCAGCCGTCGCAGGTGCGGCGCTCGCCCGGCCGGACCTGGATCCAGTTCAGGTGGGTCTGCAGGCTGCGACCCTTGGCGTCGATGATGGACAGCGCCAGCGGGATGTCGGCCGGCACCTGCAGCTTGAACGAGCCGTCGGGTTCGACCGGCGCGTAGCCGAGGATCTGCACCTGCTCGAAGTCGGTCTCGCCGATGACCTGGCGCATGCCCATGGTGTTGGACGGCGGCGCGACCGCGCGCGTGGCGCGCACGAAGCGTGCGGGTGCGCAGCCGTAGGCAGCATCGGCCGGGTCCTTCATGCGCACCAGGTCGGCGACCGAGCTGCGTGTGTCGGCGGTGTCGGTCGGCTTGGTCTGCGCGATGCCCACGGTGCAGCCGCTGGGGAGGTCGGCGGCGGTCAGCATGGTCTCGCCCATGCGCTGCAGGCCGTCGGTGTCGTAGACGCTGCGCACCTCGATCAGCGCCAGGTTCTGCGCGGCGAGGGTGGCGTCGACGCTGGTCGGGTCGGTCGCGTTCGGCTCGGTGCGGGCCTGCAACGGGATCGGGTCGGTGTACATGAAGCCGGTCGGCGGCGCGGCCACGATCAGCCAGGTCTGCGCCGACGGGTCGAACATGTAGATCGCGTAGGTCGTGGGCGCGTTGTCCTGCACGGTGTCGGCGGCGATCTCGGTGTCGAGGCGGTCTTCATCGCTCAGGCGCGCGATCTCGTCGGCGGTCAGCGTCGCGCAAGGCACGACCACGCCGGCGCGCGTGACCTCGCACGGACGGTAGGCGAGCAGCACGCGGTTGGTGCCGTCCCACAGCGGGTAGGGCGTGGTGATGCGGCCGAACATCGACAGGCCGCGGCCCTGGTTGAGCGCCTGTGCGGTCACTTCGGTCTGCCCGCCGATGGCCGGCACCGAGCTGTTGGCCGGCGTGTTGTTCTCGGAATAGTTGGTGGCGTCGATGAACATCAGCGCCCCGCCTTCTTGCGTGCGCGACAGCGACATCAGGTCGGACGCGATGAAGCCCTTGTACTTGCCCGACGGGTCCATGTCGCGCGGGTGCAGAAAGCTGTTGCCCGGGCTTTGCGCACCGTAGAACACGAACATGTTGGTGCCGTCGGGCTTGGCGGTGAAGACCGCGAAGCGGTTGCGCGGGCCGACGTGTTCCCAGCGCGAGAACATGATGTCGCCGTTCGGGCGCACGACCGGGTTGCGGTCGTGGCTTTGGTTGAACGAGATCTGCGTGATGTTGGCGCCGGTCGCGTCCATCGTGTGCAGGTTGAAGACGCGCTCGCGCTCGTATTCGTCGAGTGCGAAATAGCTCTGGCCCAACGCTTGCGCGGCACTCGACTTGGTCTGGCGGTTCGACGAGAACACGAAGCCGCGGTTGGCCGGCAGGTAGGCCGGGTCGACGTCGTCGGCGTCGGTCGAGCTGGTGAGGCGGCGGAACGTGCCGTCCGTCAGCCCGCTCTTGCTCATGTCGTATTCCCAGATGTTCCAGCGGCCGGTGCACGCCGCCACGCCGTTGATCGTCGACGTGTTCGAGGTCGGACAGTTCATCGAGAAGATGATCTTCTTGCCGTCGTACGAGACCTCGGGGTCGGACGCGTCGCCCTTGCCCTGCGTGAACTGGGCGGTGATGTTGTGCTCCGGCGCGCTGGCCGACGACTTCTCGCGGATCATCAGGTCGCCGCCCGGCGCACTCGGCGCGCCGTTGGTCGGGTTCATCGTGATCGCGTTGGAGCGCATCACGTAGGCCACCGGCACGTCGCCGTTCACCGTGACGGTGGTGGAGTCGCTGCTGCTGCCGTTGCCGCAACCCGTCAGGCCCAGGGCCACCACGGCCGCCGCGCACGCCAGTGCGCTCCATCGTGTCTGTTTTGTTGTCATGAAAGCCTCCCCGTTGTTTGAATCGCTGAAAAACATTTCGGTCATTGCCGTGTCTGCGCGCCGCCGTCCAGCAAGCCGGACGAGTAGTGCAGCACCCCTTGGGCGTCGACCACGACCGCGTCGACGCCGGGCCGCGACTCGATCAGCCGCAGGCCCTCGGTCACGCCCATCACGAACACGCTCTTCGACAGGGCCTCGGTCGTCAGCCCGTCGTCCGCCAGGATGGTCACGCTGCGCACGCTGCTCGGCGACTTGCCGGTGCGCGGGTCGATGACGTGGTGGCAGCGCTCGTCACCGTCGTCGAAGAAGCGTTCGTAGTCGCCCGAGGTCGAGATCGCCACGTCTTCGAGCGGCAGCACCGCGACGACCTCGCCGGCGCGGCGCGGGTCGCGGATCGCCACCGTCCACGGGCGGCCGCGGCGGTCGCCGAGCACGTGGCTGTCGCCGCCGGCGGTGACGATCGCGTTGGTGATGCCGAGCCGGCGCAGGATGGCCGCGCCGCGGTCCACCGCGTGGCCCTTGGCGAAACCGCCGAGGTCGATGCGCATGCCGGCCAGGCCGAAGCGCACGCTGCGCGTCGCCGGGTCGAGCAACAGGTGCTGGTAGCCGATGCTCGCGCAGGCCCGGGTCAGCGCCGCATCGGTCGGGCGGACGCGCTCGCGGTAGTCGTAGAGCTGACCGGCGCCGGCGAAGGTGATGTCGAAGGCGCCGTTCGAGAGCGTCGAGAACTCGTTGGCGCGGCTCAGCAGCGCGAACATCTCGTCGCTGAGCGGGACCGGCCGGGTGCCGGCGTCGCGGTTGATGCGCGACAGCTCGGAGTCGGGCTTGTGCGGGCTCATCGCGCGGTCGATGCGGTGCATCTCGTCGATGACGGACTGCAGGCCAGCTTCGGCCAGCGCCGGGTCTTCGCTCCACAGCTCGACCTGGATGGCGGTGCCCATGATGGCTTCTTCGCGGCGATACCAGCCCCGGTGCGCGGCCACGCCATGGCGTCCGCGGGCGACGCCGCCTGCGACCTGACTGCTGCTGGTTGTCCCGAATCCCATGATTTCCCCTGGTGTCACGACCTGCGTGCCGAGAGTCACGCGCCGTCGAAACCCCTGATGCCTGCTGCTGAAGTGCCTGCACTTCGGTCTCGCCGCTTCTTGGGAAGCGTGCGGACCGCGATTTGTATCGCCGGCGCATCTTGGGCCCAGAACACGGCAGGAAAGCGGTAATTGTTGGCAAGCCGCACAGGGCTTGCACCGCGTTACCAACACCATTCAGGCGGCGGTAACGAATGGTTTCGCTCCGGGCGAGAAATGTCACTTTCCGCTGGGCGCGTCCCGGAAGTCGACCAGCCCTGTCCCCATCTGGGGCGCGCTGGGGAGCGTAACCTGTGCACTTGATGCAGTGTGTTTATCCCAGGAGCAACGATGAGCAAGGCGTTCACGCGCGAATCCGACAGCGCCGCCGAAGACGATGACGAAGACCTCGCGCTGCCTGCGCTGCCGTCCGGCGCGAAGAACTACCTGACGCCTGCCGGCTATGCGCGGCTGCGCGCGGAGCTGCTCGCGCTGCTCGATGACGAGCGACCCAAGATCGTCGAGATCGTCTCGTGGGCGGCGAAGAACGGCGACCGGTCCGAGAACGGCGACTACCTGTACGGCAAGAAGCGGCTGCGCGAGATCGACCGGCGCATCCGCTTCCTGACCAAGCGCCTGGACATTGCCGAGGTGGCCGACCCGGCCGTGCATTTTGGTCACGACCAGGTGTTCTTCGGCGCGACCGTGACCTACGTGAACCAGCGCGACGAGCAACGCACGATCACGATCAAGGGCATCGACGAGGTCGACAACCTGGCCGGCGAGGTGAGCTGGGTGTCGCCGATCGCCCGGGCGCTGCTGAAGGCGCGCGTCGGCGACGAGGTGCAGCTGATGACGCCGGGCGGCCTCGAGCAGATCGAGGTGATCGCCGTCGCCTACCCCGCCCCGGAGCGGCCTAAGGCTTGACGCGCGCGACGCGCAAGACCGACGGCGCGCGCTTCAACGTGCGCATCACGTCGGCCAGGTGCAGCCGGTCGCGCACACTGATCAGCAGCTGCAGCTCGGCCGTCTCGGCCACCGGCTCGTCGCCCATGTCGATGTGGGTGATGTCGGCCTCCGCCTCGCTCACGGCCTGAGCCACCTGCGCGAGCACGCCCTTGCCGTTGGTGACGAGCAGCGACACGCCGGTCTCGAACGCGTGGGCCGGCTGCTCGGCCCAGTCGACGCCCATCCAGTGCTCGCTGTCGCGCTCGAACAGGCGCTTGCCGACGCTGCATTCGCCGGTGTGCACCATCAGCCCTTCGCCGCGGCCGAGGTAGCCGACGATGGCGTCACCGGGGATCGGCCGGCAACAGGTCGCGAGCTGCACCGACGCGCCCTCGTTGCCGTCGATCAGCACCGTGCCCTGAGACGGCGCGTTGTCGTCGGCCGCGTAACGGCCCATCGTCAGCGTCAGCGGGTCGGGCTTGACGCCGTGCTCCGCCATCAGCCGCGCCAGGCGCTTGGCCACGATGGTCGCGATCTTGCGGCCCTGGCCGATGTCGGTGAACAGGTCGGTGCGGGTCTTGCTGCCGCTCCAGCGCGTCAGCTGCTGCCACAGCGCCGCGTCGGCGGGCTCGTCACCCGGCAGCTGCAGGCCTTCGGCGCGCAGCGCCTGCGCGAGCATCTTTTCGCCCAGGTCCTGCGACTCTTCCTGCTCCATGTTCTTCAGGTAGTGGCGGATCTTCGAGCGCGCCCGACCGGTGCGCACGAAGTTGAGCCACGCCGGGTTGGGCCGCGCGCCGGGTGCGCCCGAGACCTCGACCACGTCGCCGCTGCGCAGCTCGGTGCGCAGCGCGACCGGTTCGCCGTTGACCTTGGCGGCAACGCAGTGGTCGCCGACGTCGGTGTGGATCGCGTAGGCGAAGTCCACCGGCGTCGCGCCGCGCGGCAGTGCGAGGATCTTGCTCTTGGGCGTGAACACGTAGACCGCGTCCGGGAACAGGTCGATCTTGACGTGCTCGAGGAACTCGTTGGCGTCGTGGGTCTCGTCCTGGATGTCGATCAGCGACTGCAGCCACATCGCGCCCAGGCGCTGCGCCTCTTGCACCTGCGCGCCGCCACTCTTGTAGAGCCAGTGCGCGGCGATGCCTTTCTCGGCCACCGCGTGCATCTGCTCGGTGCGGATCTGGAACTCGACTGCGGTGCCCAGCGGGCTCACCAGCGTGGTGTGCAGCGACTGATAGCCGTTGGCCTTGGGGATCGCGATGTAGTCCTTGAAGCGGCCCGGCAGCGGCTTGAACAGCTGGTGCAGCACGCCCATCGCCATGTAGCAGTCCATCAGGCTCGCGACGACGATGCGAAAGCCGAAGATGTCGTTGACCTGCGCGAAGGTCAGGTGCTTCTCGCGCATCTTCTTGTAGATCGAGAACAGCGTCTTCTCGCGGCCGTAGACCTGCACCGTGAGCTTGGCCTGCATGAACGACTTCTCGACGTCGTGCTGGATGCGCTCGACGATGTCGCGCCGATAGCCGCGCGCCTTCTGCACCGCCTTGGCCAGTGCGGCCTGGCGCCACGGCTGCATGTTGGCGAACGAGAGCTCCTGCAACTCGCGGTAGGTCTGGTTCAGGCCCAGGCGGTGCGCGATCGGCGCATAGATGTCGAGCGTCTCGGTCGCGACGCGGGCGCGCTTGGCGGGCAGCACCGCCTCCATCGTGCGCATGTTGTGCAGGCGGTCGGCGAGCTTGATCAGGATCACGCGCACGTCGCGCGCCATTGCCAGCAGCATCTTGCGGAACGACTCGGCCTGCGACTCTTCACGGGTCGAGAACTGCAGCTTGTCGAGCTTGGTGAGGCCATCGACCAGGTCGGCGACCGGCGCGCCGAAGCGCTCGATCAGCTCGATCTTGGTGATGCCGCAGTCTTCCATCGCGTCGTGCATCAGCGCGGCCATGATGGCCTGCGCGTCCAGCTTCCATTCGGCGCACAGGCCGGCGACCGCGATCGGGTGCGTGATGTAAGGCTCGCCGCTGGCGCGGAACTGGCCCAGGTGCGCCTCGTCGGCAAAGCGATAGGCCTCGCGCACGCGCTTGATGTCGGCGGCGTCGAGGTAGTCGAGCTTGTGGGTGAGGGCGGCGAACGACGCCGCGGCGGCATCAGAGGTGGGCAGCTTCGCCGGCGCACGCTTGCCCGTGGCCGACGGCTTGGCCGGCTCGCGAACAGCAGCGTTGGGAATCGGGGCGCTCATGCCCCCGAATTTAACGTGGAATGAGCGCGGGCGCGGGGAAGGGGATTCCCGGCGCTTCAGGTCGGCGGCTCAGGGCGAGCCGCCGAGGTCAGGTCAGGATCAGACCGGCACCTTGCGCAGCATCTCGATGCCGACTTCGCCGGCGGCGATTTCGCGCAGCGCGGTCACGCCCGGCTTGTTCTTGGTCTCGATCTTGGGCGCGTGGCCCTGGCTCAGCATGCGCGCGCGGTAGGTCGCGGCGAGGACCAGCTGGAAGCGGTTCGGGATCTTGACGAGACAGTCTTCGACGGTGATGCGGGCCATGAATTTCTTTCGCGGGTTCGGGTTCATCAGCTCAGCTCAGATCGAGCGCAGCAAAGACAGCAGGCTTGCTTCTTTGGAGTGCAGCGTACTTGAGCCGCTGCGAATGAACGATCGCCTTCAGGTCGAAGAGCGCCGTTTCAAACAAGGCATTGATTATAACGAAGTCGAAATGCCGAGCCTGCGAGACCTCGACACGGGCGTTGGTCATGCGCGTGGCGATGACCTCGGGCCGGTCCTCGCCGCGCCGGTTCAGGCGCTGCTGCAGTTCGTCCCAGCTCGGCGGCAGGATGAAGATCAGCACCGCGTTCGGGAACAGCTTCTTGATCTGCAGCGCGCCCTGCCAGTCGATCTCGAGCACCACGTCCTGGCCGCCGGTGATGCGCTCCTCGATCGCGCTGCGCGAGGTGCCGTACAGGTTGCCGTGGACCTCGGCCGACTCCAGAAAGTCGCCGCGCGCGATCATCGCCTCGAAGGTGGCCTTGTCGGTGAAGTGGTACTCGCGGCCGTCCCGTTCCTGGCCGCGTGGCGCGCGGGTGGTGTGCGACACCGCGACGACCAGGTGCGAATCGACCTGCAGCAGCGCGCTGACGAGGCTGGACTTGCCGGCCCCACTGGGCGCGGCGACGACGAAGAGGTTGCCGGGGTATTCCATGGCCTGATGGACGAAACGTGCGAGGCCTGAAGTATCGCCGCAAGCTTGCGGGCCCGCGGTGCGTGCGCCGTCACGCGGCTGCCCGCATCAGCAACTGGGGCACGGACGATGCGAGCAAGGCCACGCCGGAGGCGGTCAGCAACACCAGCACCACGGTGCGAAAGCGCGCCTCCGAAACCCCGGCGTACAGCCGCGCGCCCAGCAGCGTCGGGATCAGCATGGCCGCCGCGACGATGGCCAGCATCGGCCACATCGCGCGCGTGACGATGCCGCGTTGCAGGTACAGCCCCATCGTCACGAGCAGGGCGGCGAGGTTGAAGTTCTGGATCACCGAGCGCTGCGCGTCCTTGTCCCAGCCTCGCAGGGTGCACCACAGGGTCGGCACGACGCCGGTGAAGCCGCCGAGCCCGCCCATCAGCCCGCCGACGAGGCCGGCGGCGCCGTCGGCCACCGTGTCGATCACCCGCCCGCCCGACGCAATGCGCGGCAGGCGGCGAGCGGCCAGCATCAGCGGGCACCACACCACCAGCAGGCCGCCCAGCGCGGCCTTGAACACCGGCACATCGAGCGCCGGCAGCAGCGCCACGCCGAGCGGAATGCCGGCCAAACCACCGAGCAGAAAGGGCCAGAGCCGGCGCAGATCGAAGCCGCGGCGCATCGTCACCGCGGCCACGAGCTGGCCGGTGAGCGCGCCGAACACCGTCATCGCGGCGGCGAGCCGGGGATCGACCGACCAGGCCCAGAACGACATCGCCGTCATGCCGAAGGCAAAGCCCGACAGCCCTTGCACGAAGCCGGCCACGACGGCGCCGAGCGCCACCACCAGAATCAGCGAATCCATGGGCGCTGGCGGGCTGCGCTATTCGATGTTCTGCACCTGCTCCCGCAGTTGCTCGATCGCCACCTTCATCTCGACCGAGATGTTGGTCAGTTCCAGCGCCGACGCCTTGGACCCCAGCGTGTTGGCCTCGCGCAGCAGTTCCTGGATCAGGAAGTCGAGCCGCTTGCCGACCTCGCCCCCGGCCTTCAGCAGGCGCGCGATCTCGTCGAGGTGGGAGCGCAGCCGCGCCAGCTCCTCGGCCACGTCGATGCGGATCGAATAGGCCGCGGCCTCGTTCAGCGCGCGTTCCTGCAGCGCCTCGCGTGAGACGGTCTGTGCGGCGCCGGTGGTCTCGAGCGCCTCCTGCCAGCGTTCGAGAAAGCGCTGCTGTTGGCGCTTCACGACGGCTGGCACCAGCGGCTCGGCCTGCAGCGCGAGTTCGCGCAACCGGTCGACCCGCTCCATCAGCACGGCGACCAGCCGCTTGCCCTCTCGGGCGCGCGCCTCGCGCAGGCCCTGGATGCAGCGCTTGGCCGCGTCGAGCGCCACGTCGTCGAGCAGCTCGGTCGGCGCGCTGCCCTTGCACCACTGGAGGATCTCGTGCACCGAGAGGCCCGTGGCCTTCGGCAGCCAGCCTTGCACGGTGCTCTCGATGCGCGCAAGCTGGTTGAGTTGATCGGGTTGCGGTTGCGGCCAGTGGGTTTCGACGCCGGCACGGGCGTTCAGGCGAAGTTCGATCTTGCCGCGTTTGAAGCCGGCCGCGAGCAGGTCGCGCAAGGCCGGTTCGAGCGCACGAAACTCGTCCGGCAGGCGAAAGCCGAGGTCCAGAAAGCGACCATTGACCGAACGCAGTTCGACGCTGACGCTGGCCTTGGCCGATGCGCCCGCCCGGGGTGCCAAATTGTCCGCGCCCGCTGCCGCTTCGTCGGTGGCAGCGCCGCCCGCCGTGGCGCTTGCGTAGCCGGTCATGCTGTAGACTGCCATCGACTCTTTCTCCTACGATTGACTACCTGAAGAACGCCGGATTATGTCCAAGCCCAAACCCGCCCCCTTGCCGTCAGGCACCGTGGTGGGCGGCTATCAGGTCATCAAGAAGCTGGCGGCGGGCGGGTTCGGCGTGGTCTATCTCTGCGAGGACCCCGAACGCCACCTGGTCGCACTGAAGGAGTATCTGCCTTCTTCGCTGGCCGAGCGTTCGCCTGGCGAATTGACGCCTCGCGTCAAGCCCGAGAAGCAGCCGCTGTACCGCCTGGGCCTGAAGAGTTTCTTCGAAGAGGGCCGTTCGCTCGCGCAGATCAGCCACCCGAGCGTGGTCTCGGTGCTGAACTTCTTCCGCGAGAACGAAACCGTCTACATGGTGATGAACTACCTGCAGGGCGACACGCTGCAGGACTTCATCGTCACCGCCCGCGACCTCAAGCGCGACAAGGTGTTCCGCGAGAGCACGATCCGCTCGCTGTTCGACGAGATCCTGCGCGGCTTGCGCATCGTGCACCAGCACAAGATGCTGCACCTGGACATCAAGCCGGCCAACATCTTCATCACGAAC
>Ga0307509_10001001_pt1 | contig 48585 bp, 33 predicted proteins | sample 10_EM_MG_FD_202245 | JGI IMG/M metagenome (GOLD analysis project Ga0307509, IMG submission 202245) | Populus trichocarpa ectomycorrhiza microbial communities from riparian zone in the Pacific Northwest, United States - 10_EM | ecosystem: Host-associated > Plants > Roots > Unclassified | place... | reverse complement strand
TGAGTGGAGTATATACATCAAGTTGAAGATTTGGATGGTTGTGCCTTCCTCTTCATTGCCGTGAGGGTAATGTCCCCTCATCTTACTTTGTGCATTATAAAACTTTGACAGCAAGTGTTTGAGACCCTTCTCTTTGAGGGTTTTAAGATCCACCTATTCCCTAACTGTCAGCCGTCATCCTTGAACCCAAGATTATCATAACACCCACAGTTCCTGTTTCAAATGTAAATGTTGGCAAGAGCAACACATTGCGATAGAGGGTTATCAAGGCCTTAAGGAAAATATTCCCACGGATAGCACGGGAAGTAACTGATAATGCCCATTGCAATTGCATAAGAACACCAATGGTCCTGAAAATAACTCCTGTTCCAGAGGCCGCATTGTCTACATCTTTTCCGGCAAGGCAAAACCCTGCAGACTGGTCTGCCGTAACCTGTGCAAATATGTCCAAAGCGAAGAACTCCGTCCAATCAACCATCTTGCAAGGAGTTCCGGTCTTCACATGGTGTTTGTCAAGACCTTCAATCAATTCCTCCACCGCCTTTCCCCCGCAATCAATACAGAAATTCATAACAAATTGGAAGAGCAGAGGGAGGGGAGGGGGAACCTTATCAAAATTCTCTTCAAGATCAAGCAATCCCTGTTCCGAGTAAAAATGCCACATATGGTACTTTCCCAGTCGAGCATTCCCGGAATTTTGTTCAAAAACAAAGCTGAAATCTTGATTGGCAGACACAATCTCGTACGAGCGCGACTTCTTGAAGAAGGTGAGGTCTTTCTTATAATTTTGAAAACCATAGATCACATTCCTAAGATTTGTATCCGAAACCGAGATCTCGTTCGGTGCAATCCACACAATATGGCCATACTTCTTGTGCAGGGCCATCAAGTCCCTGAGCTAGCATAGTATAGTACCAGCGATAGGTATTGGTGAAACTTGCCTAGGAATGGGCCAGAGATCTTTTGCGCACGGAAAGGACTTTTCAAGTAGGAGTGCGTCTAGTAAGCAAGTGTGAGGATAACAATGCCAGCGACAGGGTAGAGTTTGTGTTGGAAGAGGCGGTATACAGCCTGGCCGAAGAGATTCAAGAACATTGTGAGTAAGGGGGATGGTGAGGAAAGGGAATTGATCCACGGGTCTCCTGTTTGGAGTCGGCGGAAAATCGGGAAATGAGCCTTTCCTTGGGGCGAGAAAACTTGTTGAATTGCAGAAGGGTTTTATAGGACAGGGTCATACTCATGTGGAAAAATTACAACAGAGGAAGGACCTCGTGAGAACGGTGGGGGAAGGAAGAAGAGGAAGCGCTCTTGCTGGCTGAAATATGTGGATGGAGAAGGGAGGGGAGAACTGAGATAAGAAAGGGGGGGGGGGTAGAAATGTGGGTCGTATGATAGGTACAGCACTGATTACCGAGGAAGGGGGATGAAGTGTCCAACGCCTCGCAGCATATTGACAACCCTAAGGTTAACGGCGGTGGAGCCATAAACTGTTTCGTCAATTCTATCCAGTGCCTCGACATAGAAAAAATAGGGTGTGATACTATAATAATATAAGTAGTCCTTTAGCAGACAGAATAATGCCCGGCAGGCAGAGTTGATCTAGCACCGTACTAGTACTGGTACTGGTATGGCATAGATTCTAGCCTCTACCCCTCAAACTTCAATCATTCCCTCATTTATCCACTCAAAAACACACACTCATCCACCTGCGCATATTATACAGGTGCTGTCGCTTCAATTATTAAACCAGCAAGCCATCATTCAGGCTCATGGGTAGTTAGTTCGGTCGGTGACTCAGCGCATTATCGTCCAAGGCCATCAATGACAACCACGCGGTAGGTAGGTGCGTTATGTGCACCTAACTTACCCTGACACCCAAAAACTTAAATACCACACCTAGCCATCCCACATCCCTCTCCCATACCTTCCTCTCCCTCTCTTTCACCCCCATCACTTCGTAACTATCACAAACTCGGCGTATCTACCTCATATCAGCATGATGTCTGCAAGGCTTCTTGACCCGCTGAGGCTCCTATTGGCACGTCGCCCCTCTTACATGGGTACTCACCCTGCGAGAGCTTTTTTCCCGGTAAGTTTGTTAGGTATCCAGAGTACAGTATCCGAGAGGGTCTCAAGATTCTCGAGTTGCAAAAGTGGCGGCACTCTTGCCCACTTGGCATGGATTTTCCTGTGGTGAACCCTCCTTTTAAATTTTCTTTGATACTTTTCTTTTTTGCTCTTGGATTGAAGTTCCTCTTGGGCGGTAAGTTTTGAAATAAGTGAAGGCATGTAACGTAATTTACGGCCATGCGGCTCTTCGCCGGGATGTGGCTCACCATGGCAACCACAGGAACATCAAATGTATATTTGATTATCTTCATACATTGTACTAGTAAGATAATGAAAATTTGTTAAATAGTACTTTTGAATATGGAGATTCAGAATATGGTACTTTCATTTGATAATAAAAGACTCTTCTTCTTGTATATTAACTTTAGTCTGAACTGGTTCAAATACCATTTTTTCTACAATAGTCGTGGAGAAAGTTGAAACCAACAGCAAATATGATAGTTTACGCATGTAATAGGATCTTATAGGGCTAGTATTTGATATCAAAAGTGTTTTATTATTGGCTTGTAGCTATGGTGGAAGATGCTGTGACAGTAAAAACAAGAATAGTGAAATAGATATCATATAAACTGGATAAGATGATATCTGCTAATGCGGTTTACCTTAGATTCCAATACTTTCTGATATACTTCAATTAAGTAATTCTAGATATGATATCAACTTTCAAGGCAGTTGGTTAAGTCTTGCATATTGTATTCAATATGAATTAGAAAGTAATTTCGAAAGAAATAATATCCTCTTGCGACAACCATGAAGGCTACATAAGCCAGATGAGGCTAAAACCTGAGTTATAGTATCAACTAAGATATTTAAAGCTATCTAATAAGTTTTGGTGAGATTGGATATTGGGATTTGAAGATTTCGCATCACAACTCCAAAAACAGTAAATATCTAGAGCAAAATTCCGTGTTATTGGAGTTCAGATGCGAAATCTCCAGATCCCAATATCCAATCTCACTAAAACTTATTAGATAGCTTTAAATATATTAGCAGATACCATAACCCAGCTTTTAGCCTCATCCTGCACATGTAGCCTCGATGGTTGTGGCTAAAGAGTATTATTTCCTACTAAATTACTTACCAATAATTATAGAATAAAATATGCAAGACTTAACCAACTGCCTTGAAAGTTTATATCATATCTAGAATTACTTAACTGAAGTATATCAGAAAGTATTGGAATCTAAGGTAAACCGCATTAGCAGATATCATCTTATCCAGTTTATATGGTATCTATTTCGCTATTCTTGTTCTTACCGTTACAGCATCTTCCAACATAGCTACAAGCCAATAATAAAACACTTTTGATATCAAATACTAGCCCTATAAGATCCGATTACATGCGTAAACTATCATATTTGCTGTTGGTTTCAACTTTCTCCACGACTATTGTATAAAAAATGGTATTTGAACCAGTTTAGACTAAAGTTAATATACAAGAAGAAGAGTCTTTTATTATCAAATCAAAATACCAGATTCTGTATCTGCATATTCAAAAGTACTATTTAACAAATTTTCATTATCTTATTGGACAATGTATGAAGATAATCAAATATACATTTGATGTTCCTGTGGTTGCCATGGTGTGCCACATCCTGGCGAAGAGCTGCATGGCCGTAAAGTATGTTACCCATTTTTACCTTAGGACTCACGCAACTCTAGAATCTCACGACACTCTGGGATACTGTACTTGAGTAGTTCGAGTATTAAATTAACAGGCAATTTAGAGACAGGGGTATTTGGAGACCACTGCCCTACAGACCCCTGGCCCTCATGTGCAAGGACCTCTTCCTAGTGTGAAAGGCCCATCCACTACTTGGATCAACACAAGCAATCTAGTCAGGCATGACACACTTGTGCCAGCCTGAGTGGGCCTCAATACAATTTATCGATGGCCGGCAGTATGAACTAGTTATGCACCTTTGCCGGAATAGAAGTCTAATGAATATTAGGATATTGCCACTGTGAATACTTGTGTTGCGGATTCTATCACCAACCTGGCTGAATTCAAATATGAGACAGAAAACAATTTTATGGGACTGCTGGCTCTGAGTGTGGGCACAATCCTGGTTGGATTTCTTGGTGTATGACATGCATTCGATTTGTATGACCTATGCTAATACACATACCTTAGGTAATCTGGAAAGGTTTATTCTTACCATATCTCTCGAGAAGAGAGGATAAGAAAGCATGTTGAGGATGTTGCTGCTAATGGTGGAAGGATTCTTATGGCACAAATAGAAACCATTGAGGCAAAAATGGAAACTATTGGGAAGACTAGCAACAGCCGATTCGACTATATTAATGACAAACTTGACAACTACTTGGGTGGTAAGAGAGGCTAGAGCCCCAAGGTTGATTGGTTTGCTTGTTGGTTTGTTTGTGGGTTTTCATGTCACCTTGCTTGTGAATTTGCATGTCTGCTTTCTTGTGGGTTTGCCTGTCTATTTGTGTTAATAGCACTTTATTTAATTCAAACCAAAAGGCCAAATTGCCCCAAAAAATTATCCCTCCATCCAGTAGTGTGCCAGGGGTATCTCAGGTCGTGTCTGGTGTCCCACTATACCTTTAAATCCACCCTGCTTTCCCTTGATAATTGCATGGATTCCCCTTCGCTGTCGAGATCGCTGTAGTCGTCGCTATAAACATACCCATTTTCCACTCATCTTCTTCAGAATCGCTGCCACAATCCCTCTCATCTAGATTCTCCTTTCAGCAATCCGCACCCTCTCCGTTGTCATCATCGGTAGTTCTTCGTAGTTGTGTGTAACTTCTATTGCCGAGTCTGGGAACTAGAGAGGGTGGCTTCTCGGAGGACTCGGGAGCAGCGATTGCCCAAGAGTTTCCGGCTGGCCTGCGCAGGCTCTTGCGTATCCTTGGGCAGTTGGGCGCGGAGCAGTTGTCACACAATTGCTATTTTCCTGGCAGTGGTGGCTGTGATGAGGGGAATATTTTTGGAAATGAAAATTAAGAAAGTTAGCAGGGAGGAAGAAAACCATTGTGGAAAACCGTTGGTCTTTCCCTACCACTTTAAACACCCAATCAAACCACAACACTGCCTCTATAATTTCCAATGAACAATTGGCTTCGACAAGAAAGAGAAACGCCCTTCAGACGCAGATCGACCCTCGGAAAGGAAAGGGGAGCAAAACATTCCCCGCGACAGAAAAAAAAAGACTGAAGCTGCTCCAAAACGGGAGCTAGCAAAGCGATCAACACTTCGTGCTTCAAAGAACTGAGAAGCATTATTTTCGTGAGGCAGTGGTTCTATTCTTACCCCGTTGTTCAGGCACATACTCAATGGCGCTGCAAGAGATATCCTCTTCAGAACCAAAAATATGAGAGCCAAATCGGACAAGAAGCCGAAGAGAGAAGAATTGAGGGGAGATAAACAAGCCAAAAAAGACGAATCCATGAAAGGTGAACAAAGGGGGATTAAAGCGGAGGGGTTGAGCTATAAGGTTGGACCTACCCTACCAATAATAACTTCGAGCTCATAGCGACTTGGCAGACACCCTACCGGGAAGGCTCATGCTTGTATGTATCTACTAGATTAATCGGACTGATCTCGCTTTTTCTTTACCAAATAATTTTATTGGCTTTGTTTCTCTAGATTCTATTTCACAGTCAATAAACAAGCCCGAGGCTATAGTCCGGGGTAGCCGCTATGAGAATGACTGACAGAAAAAGATTGAAGCAGTAAATTCGGAACCTGGCGAGGATGGTGTTGACCGCCAGACCATGTTTTAGATCAGGCAGTCATTTCGAGCGTAGTCGTACCTTCTTTAGAACCTTATAATGCGAAATCTTTTTCAGGCTTTAAAAATATCAAAAAGCGGATCGAGCTGTTTTTGGATCTAGGTATAGCACATAGCAGCCTTGCAGCGACTAATCAACCAGTTGGATATACTATCTAGGCCACTGGTACAAGTGCGGAGGATCACAGTCTCCTTATAAATCTGGGTATCGGTGTGATCTCGAAGGGTTTATCCTATCTAAGGAGTTCGACAAGGGCTGCTCGGTAACATATGCTATGGAAGGTTAAGTAACATTTTGCACAATCATCGGGCTCTCGTTGAATGGCAGAATTATCAAACTCTCAGGGGGATAGAGAAGAAAGAAATAAACAGACAAAAGCTGTCAAAGTGAAAGAGTAAAGACTTGGCAAGAGAGCACTGATAAATCGATTCGCTTGATGAAGAATACACAAAATGGCGAGAACGCATAGGGTGGTTCATTCTCGCTGAAGAAAATAATCCCAATTCTCGCTCTTCTGGGGATTGTTCCTGACTTGCACAAATAACAGCAAAAGCCCGATATTAACCACCCACTCTCCAACCATGCAATCGCATACACAATCCTTCCTACAACACCAAAAGCTATTGACAGGTGAGACAATACCCAGCTTGCAGTCTCCATACTGCTAGGCTGTCAGTAGTGTTTGGAAATATGAGATGGCATAAGGAATCCACGCCCCGGCCGGGATTGCTTACTTACTAATTGAGGTCAGTTCACGCGCATTATTTATGGGGGAGGGCAGGGTCATAGTCCTTTGAACCAGACTGCAGGGGATGTTTCGAAACAGGGTGGACGGGACCGTTTAACACCATCCACCGCCGTCCACTTGCAGGACGGACATACTGCCCCATAGAGAACACTGCCTAGACAAATGTCGCCCTGATACCCACTCTGAGAGTAATATAGTACCAGAAAACAGAAGTACAAGAAGGCCCAAATCAAGAAAGATTTGATGGGAAATCTGGCGACAAGAGAAACACAATCCGTGGTTGATTTCGAACGTCTTCTTCTCGGGACCTTAATGATTCAAAAATTTCGATCATTTACATGCCATTCCAACTACAAATAACTTGATGCCATATGATGCGCAAGAATGAGCAGGAGCCCATTAGGCTTCCTAAATAGGTCCTTTCCCCTTCCTCATCAAATCCTCATGGTGTTTCTGCTCCTTTTCTAGGACACTTTTCCCCGTAGGTTTGTCATATAGCCCTGTTGGTCCATCTAACGCATCCCAAACCTCACCATCTTTTGGCTGTTTACAAAAATCTACTTTCTTGCTCGTTTCATCCCGTCATATATCATTCCTAGCTAGAAAGTGCTTCCACTGGGTATATACAATCTCAAAACAGTCTTCTACTACTTCGCTGTCTTTTCCCATATATCGCCAATTTCTTTTTGGCTCTGGAAGAGCATCATTTGCTCATTTCTCTGAGGCATCCCGAGTTAGCCTGACGATCAATTCCGCCACCTCTGTGACAGACAAAAACCTTGCCCTAGCATTACTAGTAGAGTCAGACCTCTTTAACCTGTGGACCATTTCTTTTAGGAAATCGGTCTCTGTGAAGGCTATACTTTAAATGCTGGCCTGAGATTCTCGGCAATAGATCTTTCAAATTTGGAAGCCAATATCTTCTGAGATATTTACTTTGTCCTAGCCATCTGGGTTGGTTCTTCGAGTTCTTAATTCGTCATCTGAAGTCGTAGACTAAGGCTTGTTGCCTTGCATAAGCCGTTGCTGCCGCAATGCGAAACGGTAGGAGTGCAGAGGAAAGCGATCCATGAGATACTATAGCAGAAAAATTCACAAACGCATACGGATATTATTCTTCGCTCAACTCTTCATCCTCAAGAAGTATACCTTGCTCGATGTCAGGCAAGCACCCAAGTAACCTACGAGGTACATGGAGCCGCCTATCATCAAAGATAGAAGTGCGGGCGAAAGACTATTCAAATTTCGGCCCAAAGTCCTAATCCAAAATGTTAGACGCCAGTCATATGAGGTTATAGAGGCTGAAAGAGGTTCACAAGAAAAAAAAGCAGACGAAGAATGTCCAGTGCTAATTAGACACCCATAATGCCAGCACCTCATTGCTGTTAGTTTACTTTCTCCATTTCACCTGTTCCTCTGTATGTTTAAACCACTGCCTTCGGGACGGCAATCTCCAATGGCGTAACTGGCACCATAATCTTCCCCGGGCCTCAGCAGCAAGTTGGAATTCCACACCCTAGTCTGACTTGATAATTGCCGTATGGTAGCAAACGCAGCAGCAATGGCAGCGCTCCTGGTACCAGGTCGCTTGGGAGGCGTCGTAGTACTCATCTGGAACGTCATCTTGTACCTCGATAACCCCAACTCTTGCAGTCGAATCACTACTGCTATTCACCCATACCCCTCCTAAACTCATAGAACTAATTGCCCCAATGACGCTCTCCACGGCCCCCCATCTTGGCCCACTGATATGCCTGTTATCACGATCACCATCCCCATCCCTCCTGAGGGGAAGGACAGTTGGTGAGGATGGCATGGCCATGGTAAAGCAAGCGCTGTTCCGGTCGCCTTCGCTAATTTCTCTAACTTGTGGGACTAGCCTAGGATGGTGTTCACGGTGGTGGAGGAGAATTCGCAGGCGAGGTAGCCGAACATGTTGAGTATGCAGCAGTAGGTGTGCCACACGGCTTTCCAATAATTGTGGGACTCAAAGGTTGGGTGAGTGGGGAGTTAGATGAAGGGGTGGCCGCCTTGAGTCTAGCAATCTTATATGTCCCATTTCTCACGGATTAACGAGTGATAAGTAGCTAATAGAACCAAGGATAAGAACATCTCGGTTAAAGAATACTAAAAGATCAAAAGCAAACACCCTCTATTTTCTTGTTTAGCAACTAATATTGAGCCATAATGAAAGAAAAAAAAGCACTTATAAACCCCGCACCTGGAAATCTGCAGCAGGACCTCAAGTTGACAAGATAGCTAAACAGAATAATAAATAAACAAAATTACTGTAACTGTTTTCTGCCCATGAGCAACCCAGATAAATTGCAATTCCCACTTCCACAATACTCCCCACCCACCCCATCCAATTCAATCCAATCCCAGAAAAAACACTAAATATATCGCACCAGGAATGAATAAACAAGGAATTTGTATGTGGAAAGAGGAGAGAAAAAACTATTTATTTCGCTCAGGCTCGAACCGCTACCGACCGGTATTAGACTCTGGTCGAAGCAACTACACCACGAAACCGCATACATTCATAACCCCTTCTCCACTGACCAAGGATAAGAGAACATCCTCAACAATGACGATCGAGGCCTAACATACACGTCCATTTTACCCCCTCCGATCTCCTTTTCACCACCCTTACAAACTACAAATCCCGGCTAGTAATAATCCGCGAACAACGTGCAAATGGCCAAGCTGAGATAGCTTTTTCTTTCAAGCTGGATGTGTTCACACCGGTGGATGCAGAATGCCGAATAGTCTGACCGGTCAAGTCTCGAAGAGAAGACCCACTGGTCAGTCAAGAAGGGAGAAGGGGACTGGACTTGACGGAAATATTTAGTCCAGTCAAGTCTCATCTAGTCAAAGACTGGTCTAATTTGGAATCCCTGCAAGCCTCGCTGAGTTTGCTTAGACTTGTCGCACATTGGCCATAGTTGGTTTCAATAGTCGAAGGGGTTCCAGATACCGAAGTAATAGGAGAATTCGGCTAGATCTGTTATCGGAAGCTTAAGTTGATGTTGTTGTTTTCCGCCTCTTCCCTTTCCCTTCCCGCCTTCCCTCCCGTGTATGATGCTAGTCCCTATTTAGACATCTGCTATCTCTCCGTTGTCATACAGAAATTAAGCAAGATTGCCGTTTACCTTCTATTTGAAGATCAAATACTGAAGAACTAAGTGTACCAGTAAAATTAGCAGGCCTAACATGAACTATGCCATGAACGGATTGTGGGGAGGATGCCCTCCTAGAACTTTGGACTCAATTCTCAGAATACAATGCCAATTATGGTATATTGATCCCAGTGGTGGAGCACAGAGATGGCGGAGATGGCTGAGGTATAGGGAAAGCTTACATGTATAGAGGAACACCAGAGTGTGGACATCAGGAACATTCTACGGCATGAACGGATGTATAGGGCATATGCTGAGCCATAGGGCTATCACATATATGAGCAGAGTTTTTACTACTTGAGGTGAACCGTAGCTAGCAACCTCTATAGAGAATAGATGACACAACCTCTCAATGCCTAAGGGATCAAAGCCTTGATTGGCATGGTCCTTGTATATAGTGATAAACAGATATTGAATCCACCCGACAACATATCCGAGCGCAGGATCGGTGGCTATCCTCCATCAGCCAATACATGTGCCTGTAAGGAAAGATTCTGAAGTGAACAATGGATGTGAGGGCGGGTGTGAGTCTTGTCAGTGGCATTGTAACTGAAGATAATAGCTCAGGATTAAGTAAAAGAAAATCCTACTACATGAGAGATAAATATACATGATCATGCTCAAAAAGACGATGTGGCCCATGTTTGAGCATAAATCGTGCCCAAGCATACCCAAACTTCATGCTGGAGCATGATCATGAGAAGTACTAGTCTTTCAGCTAACCGAAATTACAGCATGGAATATCACTTGACTTGGGTAGTCCAACCTGGTCTGGTCTAGTGTAGAGTTCGTTAGGGGGCAGGGGGGGCAGGTTTTCACTCGCCAGGTCCTGTCCTTACAACAGGCCTAGAGGGATATTTCGGGGGTGATGTCCGTCCCGCCTCCGTCTGGGGCGAGCCCCCATGCATTCCCTGGATGGGACCCCGTAACGAACACTAGTCTAGCCAGTTCTCTTGCCATTGACCGTGCAGTCGGCCTGATTCATAACCTCGGACCAGACTAGAGTTCGTTATGGGGCAGGGCGAGAAGGGTTTTCACTCACCACACCCCGCCCTTACACGGGGCCGGGGGGGAGATTTTTACTGTAATCCTTGCCCCGGCCCTGTCCGGTGCGTGTCCCTCCTCATTCCCTGGACCGGCCCGTTTCTCTCCAGCTATTTTAACCGGGGGCCGTCAGGGGAATCGGCGGAGCGGGGGGAAGGGGCAGGGAACCTGATAAAAACACGCCCCGCCCCAGGCTGTACAGTGTGGCAGGGCGCGGAACGGGACCCTGGAGGCCCCGTAATGAACTCTAGACCAAACCTGACTATGTCTAGACCGTGCAGTTCAGACTAGTCCATTCTCAGACCATTTGGAACCTTGGGTGGATGTTCACATGACTGATGTAATTGATGGGAAGGTCTCACTCTCGTACTGTATCAGTCTTGCCACCTGCGGTGGACTCCCAGGCTTCTACGGTGATGTATAGGGTGTCGGCGCAGAATGGGCTAAATTTGTCCTCCTGCACCGGGGAACCGGACAGGAGTTTGTAACCATCTTAAAGACTTGCAGCGGCACCTTCGCTCTTGAAGTCTGTAATAGCTGCCCATTTCTCAGCAGGCTCACCTCTTTAATCCCAGGAGCTGGTAGGCCAACATTCGAGCGTAATATAAGTGACAAGTACAAAGCCCGCCTTTGCATGGTCGAAATTTCTAACCCCAACAAAACCACCTTGGCCCTAGCGTATTCCTAGATGAAATGCATGGGGCCCGCTTCCCAGTTGCCACCATCCACGGCAATGGCAAAACCACTTTCGCCTTAGCTCGCCAGAAATCCAGGCTTGAACTTGACAGGCTGGCCTCTATCTGCTACGTAGATAATAGAGGCAATCATACCAATTGTTATCTGCATAATCTGAATGGGTCGCCGCCGGGGGCTCACCAGCGTTAGGAATATGAATGGGAGGGTGTTGGCCATGATGGCACATCCAGAGAGAACTGTTTAACAAGAGGCAGTTAGCAATAAGCGTACAGGGCGGAGAGGAAATGGGGTGGTGTCGGTCCTTGAGTGAGAAATTTGAGACGTGCTAGATGGTAGGTTGGGTAGTTATCACTAGTCACTCACATTTGTTTGTCAGTTTTTGCTTCATTTTGTTAAGTAAGTTGAGTTTGCGGTAGATATGGTGAAAGGTATTGGATAATTGGGATTAGCTGTTTTCTTTCTTTCTAGTAATGGGAAGCACAAATCAACCAACTGAAAGGTTCCATAAAAAGGGTTTGAACGCAATTAATGACAAGGTATTCTATTTCCAGGGTTATCAAAGCGAGAAGTAATCTAAAAAGCAAAGATACTGAACTATTCAGGTGCTTTTTGTCTCTTACTTACACAACCAGTCTCTCCACTACCATCCAATCCAAGGAGTAAGGCCAGTCACTTTCCAGCTATAGGTACAAAATGAAAGTTTAATGAGAGACTCTATGAGTAAATGGTTCCTAAGATTGCAATAGTACCAAAGACCCACCACAGACTCAACTTACAAGTAAGGATCAAAAATGATGAGGGGTAATTCAAACATGAATAAAGCAGTGAAATCTAATTTCCTTATTTCCTAACACTTCACTGAATAAGTTCTCTTAAAGATTGTGGATTATCAGAGAGGGCTGTCTCTCACTTTACTTAAGTAGAATGCTGTAAAGACACAGGGCACCGGCTACCCATTTTGACCTTTCACCTATACCCTTCCCACCACAAGACCGTGCAACTCCTCTGCCTAGAGGGGGAAGGCTCCTTTATATTGCTAGTATGTCAATGCCCAATTGGTATACCATTAGGAAAGATAATATCTATCTGAACTCAATAGCCCACTTGCAGTTTTGGTTATACAAACTAGGCCCTCAATCAGCAACTCTACTTCACTATAGGACCCTTCGGAACCAAAATCCTGGCTTCCATGATCAAAAGATTCCCATTGCTGAACTGTTGAACAGGGTCTTAGGACTGGATGTGAACTCAAGGTCCTCAATGGACAGGGAGGTTCTAAGCAATAGCGATTGCTTAGCTAAAGGTTCAGAGATGATGATTTCAGGCTCATGGGTCAAGGCTGATCATATAACAGTAGATCCTGGTCAAGGTTTGTGGATTCTTGACATGGGTCTTGGCTCTCAGAATAGAAAATCTAATATTTGAAGTAACAGGAGATGTGAAAGAAATGCCATGAGGTGTAAAGAATCAAGGAGATAGGAAGAGGAGCGCTATTTATATAATAAGGAAATCCTACACCAGCCTTGCAGAGCCCAACTCATAGCCCTGTATGAGTCACATATCAGTGTAACAAATAAGGCAATTTAATTTGCCCTAACCTTTACAAAGGAAACCCCGCATAACAATGATCTACCAAATGAAAAAATACCATGGAAACCAATTTCGTTCTAATATGAAACCTATCAGAAGACCATGAGAAACGGCATGGGCACTAGCAACTGCTACACACCCGGAACATCCTCTTGTACTCATAAGCCTTGTGACACTAGAGTCTAATAATAACCGATAGCCATGCTACAATGTACTGTGTAGCATGAGACAGGCATTCAGGTCGTGCCCAGGAAGCCTTACAGCCTCCCTTGTCAGTTTCAAGCCTACAACTGTTAATCCTTCAACCACCTGGAAGTCAATGTATGGCCCGGATGGTTAGTACTTAGCTAGGTGGTGACCCAGAATTGAGTGACAGTCAAACCTCTAATAGGTCCTGCAAGGAGGATTTGGTCAGATGGAGAGCAAAGACTGATCTGGTGTGTAACAATCCTAGTGTTGAGAGGTAGTGCAACAGTGGGGTCCCATGTACCATAGACGCTTTTTTCTGAACCAAGAAGTAGGAAAGTACTATCTCCTTAGATAGTATGGAACTGGCTTGCTTGTCTTGAGTGATCTGTCGAAGGATACTATCTCTGCAGATAGTAAGATGTGTGGATTGTAGAGCTTGATAGAAATATCAAAATAGTCTTATGTTCGGGATACCTGTCACTGAGACTATCACAATAGTCTCCGCGTACTTTCTTAAAGGGTAGGCTCTTGTAGAGGAGGATTCTATGTAAATAGAATAAAGTCTAATCGTATTGCAATATCTTAAATATAGAAAAGTACTTAGATGGTTGTGTGAAGATGCCATCTCTTGGTCGGTTGTTTCTTTTTATTTTATTCGAAATCATGCGTTCATTGTTTTAGGTACAAATAGCCTTAGGCAGCGCGACGTATGGAGAGAACAAAACATATAAATCCAAAAATCCAGCTGCTAGCTTCAAATCTTCCTGGGAAAAAATCAAACCCCGCGAAAACCATACGACAAGTGCCCCTCGTCTGGCACCAAAGATACGAACACCTCAGACAGATAAGGAAACAATTCATTGGAACGTAAAGGAGAGAGATCGAAACCAGTCAGCAGGCTCCTGAAAACAAAAGAAGGTTTCCAGAAGGCCACACCACGGCCTGTGGGGGAGGAATGTGATCGGGACGTGCGAGAATCACCTAAGGGGGGGCCAACAACCAACCATTAATGTAAGGTTGCGCCTGTTAATTACATCAATCCAAGGCGTCGGGGGCAGCCACAGAGGTAGTGCAATATCAGGACTGGGCGTAATGGAAGGGGTCCGACAATTGGGGAGGTAGAGGCAGTAAGGTGCCAGCTATTGTAGCTGTAACGGTGCAAGTGGACAAGACCGGGAGCATCGGACAGGAAGGATCGCAAGCGGGCTAGGCATAACTGACAAACAGGCCAGACCAAGGGCTTTTGGGATGACGACGAGCCAGAGGTAGGACCGAGATGTTACTGACAGAAGCTTTCCGCATCAGAGGTACAAGCCCGGCAAGCTGAAGCCTTCTTTGACGGAGAGTCAAACACCGTAACAGGGACTGTGAACGAACCGAGAAGCTTTCTGACCGAGCAAAATGCCAATGGAGGTGCAAAGCAAGTGCGGGGACAAGGCGTGAACCGAACTTCATGAGCGGGTATCAGCAATGAACCACAACGAGAACCCGAAGGAGGAGAGACCGCCAGGCCTCACAAGTGGAGGGACGGTGGCTTAATGTCAACTCCAAGGCAGAAGCCATCGTGGGAAAAGAGAGGTGGGTGGAGGCAGGTGACAATTGTTTCCCGAGGTGTTGAGATTTCAATCGCCGGAGGGGTAGAACAGATGGTTCATGTCCCATGTGTTGGTTGTTTTTTCTTTTTTTCTTTTTTTCTTTTTTTTTTGTAATCATGCGTTATTTGTTTTTAGGTACAAAGAGCCTTATGCAGTGCGAGCAAGGAGGAAAAACAAACCTATAAGACAAAACCACCGCCGGCTTCACCTCTTCATGGGAAAAATTAAACACCCTGAGTCCATAGGGAAAGTCTACTCCGCCTAGGACCTAAGATGACATACCCCAGACACATAAGGAAACAATACACAGAAACGTACAGGTAGAAAGACTCAAACCTTTCTGCAGGCTCCCCAAAACAAAAGAAAAGAATAGTTCGCTAGGACCCGAAACGCGGGCCTGAGAGGGTGGATAGATGACGGTCCACAGAAGAAAACACGGATACCGTGGGCCCACTATAACCGCTCGAGCTGTCTTGCAGGTGTTTATATTGATCCAAGGCGTTAGACAATAGCCACGGAGGCAGTGGTATACCACAACTACGAGTAAGCGAGGAAAGGTCAAAAGATCGGAGAGGGAAGGTAGGCGAGTGCAGCCAATGGGTAGAGGAGATGTTAGCCGACGAACAGGAGCAGTAGGGTGCCAGCCGCTGAGTAGCAGTGGGGGGCCAGCTGACGGGGAGCTTTAGGGTCCCAGCCGGGGAGGAGGTTTAGCAGGAAGGTGCCAGCTAAAAGACCAGTATGGTGCCAGCTGACGGAACTGGGAGGGGGGAGGTGGAAGGATGACAAGCAGGCTACTAGCCACAACCGACCGAAGGGCCATAGCAAGGGCTTTTGGAACAACGACGAAGCCGATGACTGAGACGTTACTAACCCAAGCTTTCCCCATCAGAGGTACAAGCCCAGCAAACCGAGACCTACTGCGACAGCAAGGCTGACACCGTGGCGCCGACTGTGAACGAAGCAAGAAGCATTGCGACTGTGCAAGCGCTAAGCTAGGTGCGAAGCAAGTGCGGGGTAAGGGGGAGAGCAGAACATCATGAGCGGGTGTCAACGACGAACGGGTACAAGAACCCGGAGGAGGGGAGGCCGATGGGCCTCAGGAGAGGCGGGAAGGTGGCTTAACATCAACTCCCCGGCAGTATCCATTATGGGAGAGGAGAGGTGGGTCAGGGAGGATGACAATGATTTCCCGTAGTGTTGAGATTTCAATCGCCGGGGGTCGAGGAGAGGTCCCATCTGTTGGTCATTTCTCTTTTTCTTTTTTTCTTTTTATATCATGTATTAATTGTTTATGGTATAAGAACTCGCATGTAGCGCTAGCTATGGCGTAAAGAAAACCTTAAATCCAACAACTGCCTCCTTCACCTCTTCATGGGAACAATCAAACACCCCGAACCCATAGGAAAAATCCCCCTCCCCTTTCACCTAAGACAATAATACCACAGAGATGTAAGGAAACAATTCATAGAGACGTACAGGAGAGAGACCCAAACCCTTCTACAGGCTCCCATAAACAAAAGAAACAAAGGTGAAAACCACCGCGGTGGCAAGGAGGATGGGCGACCCTCATGGCCTGAGAAAGCTACTGGACTTGTGGGCCAGCAAAGATGTCCATATGGATGGGCCGGTAATTACATTGATCCAAAGGGTTGGACACCAGGCACTGAGGTAGTGCAATACCACGACTGGGCGTAACCGAGGAGGGGACCGACGATCAAGGAGAATCATGAGGCAGTAAGGTGCCAGCTCCTGTAGCAGTAATGGTGCAAGCAGACAGAGACAGGAGGTGGAGGAAGGACGGATGACGAACCGGGCTAGCAACAAATGAAAAACAGGCCATAGAAAGGGCTGTTGGGATAACCACGCAACCGAGTGGGGACCGAGATGTTACTGCCCGAGACTTTCCCCATCAGAGATACAAGCCCAGCAAGCTGAGGCCTACTTCGACTGAGAGTCTGACACCGGAACGGCGACCATGAATGCAGCGAGAAGCTTTCAGACCAAGCAAAATGCTACCCGAGGTGCAAAGCAAGTGCCAGGTAAGGGGGAGAATCCTACTTCATGAGCGTGTCAATGATGAAAGGGAACAAGAACCCCAAGGAGGGGAGGCCGAAAGGCCTCAGAAGAGAAGGGCAGGTGGCTTAACGTCAACTTCTAGGTAGTAGCCTTCATGGGAGAAGAGAGGTGGGTGGGGAAAAGTGACAGTGATTTCTCGTGGTGTTGAGATTTCAATCGGCGGAGGTGGAGTGGAGATAATTCGTGCCCATCGGTTGGTCGCAACCAAGCCACTTATATAGGAATCTTCCCTCAACCGTAACCCTGGTGACTCATCACCTCTCGTAACACAACCTCTATGACTCATAGTGAATCATAGCTTGACATCCATCAGATAAGTCATATGAGTCACTGCACAACATACCATTAACCAATCACTACCCATAACATAAGTCATCTGCTCAGGTGAGTCACATGCATGAAACCCATCACTCATAATATCAGTCATGTGCCAAAGTCAGTACATCATATGACATCACAATCGCGAGTCATGAAACTATCAACAAATCATAACATACTGATGACTCGCAAGTGCGTAGTCATGTGAAAACCTATAAGTCAAATAATGTCATAGCGTGAAACTAACATACCTTATAACTAATAGGCATTAGTCATGTGAAATCTGCCTTGCTTAGTCACAATTTGTGACACAGGGCAAGATTTTATTGTAAAACAATATTCACACTTTGTTCTGACCAACTGAATTGTTAAGTTGAGACTTCCTAACTATTGAAGCCAAAGTACCATAAACGTTTGTATAAATAGTAGGCCTCTTCCCAGGTGGTTGAAGAATCATCAACCAACGTTGAAGCGACTTTAACAATATCACAAGTTAGCGAGTTATATTCTATCTCTTGGATATTTGACTACACTTCATTTTCCTACCTTTATCAAACAATTACCTACCAGCTTTCCTGACTATTAATCCGTTATCTTGAATATCCCTGGCCTACTTAGCCTGGAATGTTACTCTGTTAGCTCTACCATAACACCAATAGACAAATGGAAATTAATGAGAAACCAGACAACATTAACGTTTATCAGGATGTAAAACAAGACAAGTGTAAGCTTCATCATTAAATTATTGGATACTTTACTGAAAATAACCTCTTACAGGTAAATTGATCTCCTCTCTGATTTATTTGCTATTGTAACATTCTCATAGAGTGCTATGCTGGAAGAGCTAAATACCAACACTAAGTGTACAGAGGAATGTCAACTTCTTTGAGGCACTAGGAATGTTTCAATATTACAGGTCTGTTTAGGGCTTAGTAATACTTAGTGGCAGCAAGGACTGATGACTAGGCTAGACATTAGAACTTGATCCAAGTCTATTCTGAATAATGTCTACAGACTGGTCTGAAGACACTAGGTGGTATACCTAAATTCCAGCAAATCCTTTTCATAGTTGTGGATAATTGCAGTCACATGTATCCCCAGGTCCGAGATCAAGTCTGGTGTCTCTACAATTAAGTTGTAAAACATGCATATACAAACATGCAGCTCATTAATATGACAGTGAAACACATTAATCTCAATGAATGTGGTATTGTTACTACCTTGGTAGGACTCCAAGCTAACTACGCTCAAGATATTGGCAACAATGGATTAATGGTCAGGAATGCTTACAGGTAATTGTTTGCTTAAGGTAGAACAATGAAGGAGTGTCAAATATCCGAGAGTTAGAATATATCTTGCTAACTTGTTATATTGTTAAGGTCTCTTCTCCATTGCTTGATGATTCTTCAACCACTGGGGATAAGGCCTACTATTCATACTAATGTGCATGCTACTTTGACTGCAATAGGTATGAAGTATCTTCTTAACAATTCAGTTTGTCAGAACAAAATGTGAATACTGGTTGACCCTGAAATCTTGCTCAGCTCAAGTCAGAGAATCTCTTGAACTGCTATTTCATCTGAGGGTGTCCCCACTCCAGCAGTAGAGAGTCTACGACCTCTTCATCATGGTAAAGGATATATGAATATGGGGTCCAAATGCTAACATACCAATAGTAATATGGAATATGGAGTGATCATTTCCATTATCCAGCGTATCGAAGGATTAAGCACTGCCTACATATGCAACACGATAATCAGAGAAGTAGTGTTCTCTAAACCTTGTTCCAATCAGTTAAATATATCATGAAACGTGCAATCATCTAGCCTTCCGACTTGTCTTTCAGATGCCTCGCAGAAGCTCATAAGTCAATGTGCTTGGGTTTGGATATACGGTAATCTTATAAAGCTGTATACTTCACTTTTCATATTAGGTAAGCTATTCCCACAAGTGTACTAATTTCATTGATATCAAGTTGCTTCAATCTCCATGATATTGGCCTTGTGGTTGGGAATTGAAATTTTTCTAGCCTTAACTTTCTGGTGATGGTTGGCTGTAACAGGATTCAAATTGGGGAGAATTGGCTTATGATAGAGATTAGGTTGAGTTCTAGAAGAGATTGTATAAGGTAAATAGGCTTGGCTTTTAATCAAAAAGGATACTCAATTAATTTAAGATTTGAAAAGCTCAATATCTTATCCTAGTTGTGGGAAATGGATCCTGAATCTTTAGTATACTTAGGGAAAGACCGGTGGCTGGAGGGTGATAGGTGAGTTAGGAAAATATTTGTTGCACCAGTGATGAAGTAATCCCGCTAGAGATCCCAAACTGGCGGATTGTAGTAGGTGAATTATATCTATAATGTCCGAAGGCCAGTGTTTACGGGCTTGGCAATGCATTGTTATCTACCTTTCTTGAAGGAGAGCCACGAGAAAACAATATCAGGAAGCTGGAGATACTATAGAAAGGAGTCTCGGGAAAGAAACCAAAGTAGAGATCCAGAAGAGTTGGATTCCTTTGATCTATCCTGTCCTATTTGACGGCTGGTGTCAACTTTATAGGCTCCTATACCTCTCTCACTCCAGGTTGAATTCAAAGCTTACTCATCACAGTCATTTGACTCTCACGACCTACATGCAAAAATGCTGAAAACCAGCCTGAATTATCCAACAACAAAAATATTATTACTCAAATGATTACAAGCTTCAGAGCAATGCTGGATGCAACTTCAGAAAGTTATTCCTGGCAAATGTTTATCAGATGACTCAGTATGAACACTATCTGCAGTGTGAGGAGTATCTTCATATGCGCATAGTACTTCACTAGCAGTAGTTCAGTGATTGCTGTAGTATTCTGGGATCAATTTTATGCGTATGGGGTATATGCCCCTCCTCTGCCCTGTTCTTTTCTTCACGGCAATATTTGTCCTATTTATTATTGGACTAGGTCATAATCTTGATCCATGTGATTGAGCTCTCTTCTACTACTGGAGCTTTACTACTGTAACTCTCCCTATCAACCTGTCAGAATTTGTCCTTATCTCTGTGATATTGTTAATATACTACCTTGATTGGTAGGCAATAGCACTTCTTTCTAACTATCTCTTAGTTCGAGATAATAGGGACTCTTCTCCCATCACATGATCATAACCTGTGTAGAACTATATGGTCGTTCTTGATATTATTGTGCTTGATGGACTTATATTTATTGTCAGACCAATCGGATGTGAAAAGCAATAGTGAGTAAAAGAATGCAAGGTAATCATTGATTTATTAAACATATTGGTAGGAAAGCACTTAGATGGTACCATGATGATCACTTTTCAAGAGTGTAAAACTCCCTTCTTATACTTAAACTTTACTTTACCCTTACCCAGATAACTCATCTATATTAGTCATCAAACCCTCAGAATCCATAGAATGTTATAATATGAATTCCGTCAGTTGCTAGTAGCCTTCTGTGTCAACTATGCAACCTCTATTAACCAATAAAAACTCAGAAAATCAATTATTTACTCCGATGAGTCATATGCGTGAAACCTATAGCCTATGACATGAGTCAAGTGGGAAAGTCATTACAGCATCTGAGTCAGAATCATGAGTCCTTAAAACAATAAAACAATGATAATATAAACATTTTACTCTTTTGCGTAGTCATCTGAAATCCTAAGTCAAAGGATATCCTTATGTAAAACATAATATACATAAGTCTAATAAGTAATAGTTATGTGACATCTGACTTGGTTATTCATGATTTGTGACAACCACCATGATTGCAACAGCCGATTAGATTGGAAACCTGGCCTCCTCTGCATGATTCAGCATTGAACATAAGATTGGCAAATAACATATTCCTTTTCAGGTAGGCAAGAGGTCATCTGACAGGGATGGATCAAAGATCATGGTCAAATTCAGAGGATATGTGTCCGCTAATATGATTATTTGGTAGTTATTAGTCAGAGAGGTGGGCAGAGATATCAGAAAGTTAAAGGGCACTACCGAAAGGGAAAGAGCGGAGAGAAGAAGAAGGCAGTATTTATCATACAGACTGTTTAGGGGGTTGGAGGGTATGAATTGTGGTGAATTTAGTAATATGCTCTCAGCTAGACTACACAGGTAAGAGTGAAATGAGAGGAGAGAATGAGAATATAGATTCACCTTTGTAAAGCCCAAGGGAGTACTATCTCTTGTCGAGGTCTGGAACGGCAAATTTGGTTGACAGGCATACTCAAATGCACATTGGCTGCACATTAATAGTTACTATGGTGCTGAGTCCCTGAGACATTCAAATTACTCAAGCGGTAGCTATTTTGAGAAGTATAAATTGGGCTCTTAATGTCAAAATAACTCAGGCTAATGACACCAATTAATATGTGGTGAATCACAATTTTGCGTGTACATGGCAACTAATTTCACACTTCCAGACCCTCCAAGCCATAGCAGTCCTTCTAAAGAAATTCTTTATTCAAAAGGTCAACTTTGAACATATTCATGAGTATGACTCTTTCAAATACAAAACAAAAACATTCAACCCAGACCAAGAGGTCAACTGAGTAACACCTTATTCTTCCAGCAAATATCAGGATTTAAGTTATGTTATAACTCATGGTTTATTTATTATCTTACATCTTTGGCATTTGAATTTAAATGGAAAAAAAAGGATTGTACCTTGTGCTAGATCTATGGGGTACTGGTGGTATATGTTTAACCATGTAGATTAAATGCCATGGTAGTAAGATATAAGATTTCCTGCTGTATTTTGTCACTATTGATTCTTTATTTGGTCTGAGTATGTGTGCTGCTTTTAAATGCTATTGGTTGTATTATTATACTATGAGCCCTTTTTTATGCTCTCTAAATGCACTGTGCACCTGTGTGAATACCACTTTCTAAGAAATCAAATGGTGGTGTCAGGTGCTGGGTTGTGGGTATAGAGGGCTAGGATCTACTTGGGGATAATCAAATCGAGAGGGAGGATTTAGGAGGAAGGTGAGGAGTGCGGGGGGAGATGAAGAATGTTGGCTGGTGTTTTGAGCTAGAGGCATTAGGTGTTGTCTTAATAGGCAGCCACACTGTAGATATCAAACTTGCTTTACATGATTAAGAAATGAAGATAGCTTAAGTGCTAGAAGAATGCTCCCAAACCATTCTCTCATATCCCAAACATCAGTTGCCACTACCACATGTTAAGTGATAGTTCAAACATGAGTTTGAAATATATACTATTCAGGAAACAAGAATATATCGCTTTACCTGTGGTCTGTCTCTCTTCCTGATAAGTAGCCCGCGTGGAGAGAATAGGGTGTGGTGCTCTCTTCCAAAGTGCAACCTGTGGAATCCTCTCTTCGGACTGTTGAGTTTCTGCCACTAAGGCTCTTATTTTCTGTAATTTGTTTTGACTTAGTTACATTATTCCACTGTCGGGCACTTTAAGTAATTAGCTCTAGATTGAAATGCACTGGGATTGGCTGTTGCGCTAATGGTCAATCAGGCTCCTAGATCCACTTTACTCACCAGATAGCTTTAGGGAAGAGATGTAGTGGGACATGTTGTAGGGCCAGTAGATTGAGTGCTGGATAGTAACTTTAGCGCTTTGCAAGACCAATAAGTGAAAGCTCCATATTTTACCTCTTTCTCACCTTGGTTACCCTAGTCAGAATATACTTCATACTCTGGCCCTCAAACAATTAATTGTACTACTTGTACTTTGGTGTTCTAATGTACGGGCTAATTCACGCCCACAGGGCAGCTTCCCTCCAAAGACTCACTTTCCACTCATTACCATAGACCTTATACCTACATGTAGAATTGTTGCGACATGATAAACCTTATACTGGTACTAATATGTAGCTGGCATTGAACCTAACGGTCCCCTTGAATCAGATCCAAGATCAGAGTCGTGATCGTGAAGGTATTAGCCATTGAGTCCCTGTATCCTCAAGGTAATATAATTTGAATTCCTAATACCACTCTCCCATGGGGTAGTGATTTTATAGGTATCGATGTGACAGGGAAGTACTCTATACAGCTGCGTTGCTGGCATCAGGTTCAACAAACCCTGGCAAACAGATCTGGGGTCCAAATCGATTCAGGGTTGTGAAGAGGTCAGCTATGAGGATCTCGGAGCTCCCGCCCTCTAACCTTATAAATAAAGGTGATGGATGGATGTATCTTATATCATTGTAAGGCTGGCATCAGGTCAGACAATTCCCCATGATAAGATACCGGATTTAAGTAGTAGACATGGAAGTATCTGCCATCTGGTTCACAGATCGTGAGGGTACCTATATTGTAAAAACCACTTGCCCAATGGTCAGCACCCTCATGGGTATGGATGTGATAGAGATATACGTTATGACTCAGTGTAGATGGCATCATGCTCAGAAATCTCCCTATATCAGATTGAGTATCACAAAAACGGTTGTGAAGTGATCTGGCATCAGGTTCTTGGAGTACAAGCATCCCATTCACCCCTACGATATGATGAATACGGATTGCAGAAAGATGGATCTTACATCATTGGAGGGCTAGCAGCGGGCCCAACACTCTCCTGCAATCGGTTCTATGATCAGAGCAGGGTTGTAGTGGAATCAGCCATCGCGTTCTGCAGTCAACAGGGTATACATATTGTAATAAGTACTGTTACAACTGTCATAGATTTCATAGGTATTGATTTGACCCAGATGTGCATTATACGACTGCGTAGCTGGCTTCAAGCCCAATATTCCCCGATAATTAGATTCAGGATGGAGCAATTGTTTGTTAAGGAATCGGTTACCAGGTTCTCATAATGCCAGCACTCTATTTAGCACAGTAGCATCATGAATGCAAATTGCGTAGGGAACCATCTTATATCATTGTCTGGCTGGGTTCAACCCCAACAACCTTCCACAATCAGATTGAGGATCACAAACGTGGGTGTGGACGAATATGCCTGCAAGTGGTGGGATTGGCAGGGTATCTAAAGAACAGTCTTCCAAGGGTCACCAATTTCATTGATACTGATACCACTAAGGTATACCTTTTGCCTAGAGTTCATTATGGGGCGGGGCGGGGCGGGTTTTCACTCGTCAGGCCCAGCCCTTACAATGCGCGGGGGGGTTATTTAGGGGGTGATCCCCGCCCAGCCCCCGTCCGGGGCAAGTTTCCCCTCATTCACTGGACGGGGCCCGTTTCTTCGGACCTGTTTTAACGGGCACCCATCTGGGGAACGGCTTGGGCACAGGGCAGCGGCAAGGAAGCCTAAAGAAAGACGCGCCACCCTGGGCCGGGGGCCCGCATTTTTCTGGACTCCTGAGGCCCTCTAACGATCACTACTTTTGCCAGTGGATAGACAGCCTGACACCCAACAGTCTCCTGCAATCAGATTCATATTCAGGCTAGTAGTTGTGGGTAGAATCTGCCTTCGCACTTTGGGACCGCGAGAATACCATTCTGCCCTATAACTTCATGAATATAGATTACAGATGGATTGCTCTGCATCATTGTTAAGCTCGAATCAGGCCTAACAACCTCCGTTAATCAGATGCAGGATGGGAACCTTGGTGACGGAGGAATCTACTAGTGAGCTCTCAGATCGTCTGTGTACCCAAAAACTACACTCATAGGGGTCTGTAATATCATGAGTATCCATTCAAGAGATACATACCTTAAACCTCTGCATAGCTAGCGTCCAACATTCTCCTACAATCCGATTCAGGTTCAGGCAACTCAATATCAAGTAACTCGCTATTGGGCTCTCGTGTCGCCAGCATTGCATTGAACTTTGTAACTTCATCCCAGTGAGTAATAACACTCTGGTGCTGGATCCTCTACCAGTGTATAGCTGCAATTGAGCCCAGGAACCTCCACGTGTCAGATTCAGGATTAATTGAGTGGTTGTAGTGGAGTGTTATGGCTAGTCCATTAACAGTGGATCTAGAGTATTGTGATAAGGCGAGTTCGTCGTATCATGTTCTAGCTTATTTGCAGAGAAACTGTCATTAAACTATGCGAGACTTGAGAGTGCCATCGCTATGACTCACACTCAGACTGAAGTGAGCTTACATTTTCACTCCCTCAATAACGAACTGCTGCTAATAGAACTGGATGTTAGCATTGGGGTCTTTAGTAAAGTTTAAGATTATGGGTACAATGGATTTCTCACCTGGTACCAGAACTAAACATATTTTCTTCACTAAAAAATACCCCTTACTCACCTCTGGGCTGGGCCTCTGAGCTGGCTGGAACAATATTGAGGAGCCGTAGTAAATCCTAATATGTCATGGTGTTGAGGTCGGAGTCTGAATGCAGAGGAGGTAGGGTTGCCTAGTTACATGCAGCTGAAAAGAACCCAGTGTAGAGCAAGGGCTCTGGACACACCAGACACAATAAAATGTACTACATAAGTACAGAACCTGAACACAAAGGATGCAGAGTTCAGACCAGGAGAGTCAGAATGTACCACCACTGTATCTGACGCAGGATAGAGTTTGGCTGATTTCGCTAGGGGCTCCCTCCTGGTACATGATGAAAGTTTTCCTCCTGTTTCTCATTTTTGCTCCTCCTCATTCTACACTATTACCAAGAGTCTGCCAACAACTATCATACCTTGCTTCCATCTTAAGGATGACTATGATTTAATCTCTGCTGAATTATCGGCTAACTGTAATAGTAACATTCGATAAGCAGATGGATCCAAAGATTGCAACAGCACCTGAGACTTCAAAGTCAAATTAACAATTCAAAAGATAAATATTATTCAAAATACAATCAACTGGTTAAACGTAATATGGTTAAGGAGAAAGCTTCCTTAAATAAGCTTTCTCAAGAATCATTTGTCATAAGAAATAGGTCACTCTGGCTTGACGAAAGCAGAATAATATAAAGCAAAAGATTACCTGTCAACTATGCTGACCTTTCACGGATACTCTGCTTAGCTCAGGATTGTCCGGCTCACCTACTTGAAAGGGGTTCTGACCCGCAGGCGGTCGGGCCTCGCAGAAAACACTATCATCACCAATAATAAGTTCTCAAAGTGATATATCTTCCACTACATCTGCAAGAGCGGAAACTCCTGCCAATTGGGAGCATGTTAGTAGTCAACTAGAATACCCCCTGTCGAGATATATTGATTCAAACTCACCGACCCACTGGCAGTTTCCTCTATACAAGCTAGCACTCCATCTGGACCACTAGTATGTAATTGTAGGCTTTCAAACAGGAGTGCATCCTGCCAAGATCAGGAGCCTTGGCTTGCTTAACTGCATGGGTACTGTCGCGCTATGAAGGTAGTTTCCTATTGCTTTGACATTTTAGTTATACCTTATTCTACTGCAATGGGCTATAGCACGGGAATAGTTTAGTTAACACTAAATAGTAGGCAGTTGTATATAGAGGCGGGCATGTGCGGCAACTGCGTTGGGTGAGGGGACTTGCCCAGCTGGGACAGGAAGAGCTGGCAGTTTAAAGGGCCATAAGCTATCTGATGTTTTCTGTACCTAGACCACCATCTGTACAACATCGCGAGTGAAGCGATTGAAAGCGAGACTGACAAGCCTTGCTTTGTCCGGTTTTTTTCTTTTCTATAAGTGAGCGCACTGTATTGACCTGGAGTGGAAACCTTACTTTGTTGTTTGCTTTTGGCTTCCAGTGCTCTACGGACCATTCTACAGAAAACCACTTCCGGAGCTCAAGGCTTTTCAATAGGGTCACCAACCAGGAATCATGCTTTCAGTGGGGCTCTGAAACAGATTCTCGGGTACTTATCCCAGAGCCACTATGTTTATCCGCTTTTACTCTGGTTTGTTTCTTTCTGCACCTCTAGCATTGACCAAACATTCGGAGCTGTGTTTGCCATCTCCATTTCATCAATCTGGAGAACGTGTAACAAACACATTCCCGACGGTGTTTCGTTAAACGGGGAACGACTAATCGTAGTGCGTATCGTGATCGTTGACTATCTTCATAGTCTCGTTGGAGGTAGTCTTATCGCTATAAGACCGGAAGGTACAAAGTCCAATCGCTAGAGGACTAGGTGCTCGCGTTCGAGCCGTAAAGGTTTGCGTAAGAAGTAGAGAAATAGGTTTGTATATCTTGCACCACGGGAAGGTCACTGTCAAAGGGCTTGGCCCGTGCTCCAGTATCCAAGTGTTGTATTACTTAGATGGTTGCGTGAAGATCCTATCTCTTGGTCGGAACCAAGCGCCTTATATAGGCATCTTCCCACAACCCTAACCCTGGTGACTCATCACCTCGCGCTACATAAACCTCTATGACTCATAGTGAGTCATAGCGCGAAATCCATTGATGACTCATATACCAAGTCATGTGCTCAAACGAGTCACATGCGTGAAACCCATGACTCATAGTATGAGTCATGTGCGAAAGTCATTACATCATATGACATCACCATCGTGAGTCATGAAACAATCAACCAATCATAATATAACGATGACTCGCAAATGCGTAGTCATGTGAGAACTATGAGTCTGACGACGTCATAGCGTAAAACATAAACAGGGGATGACTAATAACTGATTAGTCATGTGAAAACAAATTGGCTAAGTCAAAATTTGTGACAGAACGACACTCTTTCCTGTTGAAACAAAGCAAATGACAAACACTGTGAGTTACTTGATCGGTACCACAGGCTTTCCAAAGAGTGTTCCGTTCATTTTTCTCATTCTTTTGTTTCGTTTTCTCCACTGCCCTCTCCCCACAGTACTCCTGCAAATCAGTCCTCAGTTTCTCTAACTGAGGCCACATTTCCCCGTTCATCGGCTAAGATGACTACGCTCATTAAAATTAATCTCTTTAGCTGGTGTAATACAGATCTGAGTGAGGATGTCGAAGAATACCTGGATGATATGGAAACAGCTGCTCTTTCATGGGATTTAACCATTACAGCAGGTATTGTGGAGGCAAATAATAAGTCAAAGATTGGTCTCTTTCATCAGAATCGGGTGCAGAATGGTGACGCTTTTCAGTGGTGGTATTACGTCTTATCTGAAGGGATAAAAAAGACTATGGGAAGATCATCAGTGAGTTTCGGGACCGGTATGGAGCGAAGGCATCTCCGGCTTCCTCCTTGTTTGCCGTTCAAAATGAAATATTATCCTTAAGCCAAGGAGAGGCAGAACACATACGTGATTATGTATATAGGGTTGAGAAGCTCTCAGGGAATATTCCTAAGAATATGGATTCTTTATTTGCTATAGCTTTTATCAATATGAATGGGTAATGAAGAGAGGCATCAACGCGTGACCTTCGATCCGCAGGATTCCCCTAACTGTTCGTTTTTGAACGCACTGACCGTTGTTGAATTCTCTTTCCAGGAGATAGGCGAACCCGACCTGTTCCAACCGACATACAAGTCGGTCAAGACCGCAGCTTTACGTTCTCCACTTTACTCACTTCCTGTCATACCACAAGTGAATACTCTTGCAGTTACTGATGTTCCTAGGGTGACTACGCAGCAACCAGCGCTTCTGGCCAGCATGACTCAAGAGCAGTTTAACAACATCATGTCCTCCTATGAGACTACTATGCGACGCAGTTTACGTATTCCATACATTCCCTCTGGTGGTACTGGGAATAATGGGACAATTAAGGCACGGATTACCTGTTTTAATTGTCGTTTGCGCGGTCATTATTCTGACATGTGTACTAATTCGGCGGTTAGCACATACGAAGAGCAACAAATTAGGGACCGACTTAGCTGTGAGAGGGAACAATGGGAACCAGACTATCGAGCCTCAGAGCGTCATCAGGACTCCCCACTCTTGGGCTCAAATGCGATCGAGGTTATCCCTCGCACAATTTTACAGCGTCCGGTTATTGATCAAACAGTTAAAACTTTGGTCTCAATGCCAGCTGTGTCTTGTATTCGTTCATGCAAGGTCAGCAACCATGATCTGGAGAATGCCTGTATTGTTGCCTCTCAGATTCCCGCTGTACGAACTATTTTCGCAAATGCTATGGCCGAAAACCGGGCTAGAGTTGAGGATGGCGATTCAGCGAGTGTTACAGGACGGAGAGCTCCAAAGGCACTTAGGAGATTCGGTGAATTGACTGATAACATCGGACCAAGGAGATCACTTCGGTCAACTAATAACCCGCTGGTATATGGCTGGAGTTCAGAGCTTGATCCCCTTGTTGAGGAGCAAGTTTCACGAGCCTCAAGTAATTTGCAAATTGAAAGTCCTACGGATATTGCTGACAACTTAGAGGAGAGTAGGGATGATGAGACTGAAATATTACTACTGGCAACCTTACAGGCTAGGAAAGATAAAGCAAAGGTTGAGATTGCTCCTATCAATTGGATCAAGAGGCAGATACCCTTGTCGGCAAGCCCATGGTATAGATCAGAACGGATATTAGCCTGATATAAACGTATCCAAGCCAACTTGTTCTGATCACAGACAGCCCAAGCATCTAGTACAAACTGCAGGAATAATCTCTCAGCACGGAAGATAGTAGAGGGCTCATTCAACCTGGTATTGAGATGAAATCGGTAGAATATACGCTGCGAGAGATTCTTGTTTTGATAATCACCCTTACGATTGTCCAATGTTCTTCCCCAATGCCAACCTGGCTCTCCATAGGGGAAGAGAAGAACATAGTGGAGGGGAAGGCAGAAGGCATTATTGGGATTGATTAAGGAAAAATGGTTGCCTTGATCATTCCCGTTTGTTCTACCAGCCAGAACAAGATCCCTGAAGCCAGCAGATCCATTCTCCTCAGGCAGATTCATGGCCACTTCATCGGCCGTGGGAAGATTCTCCAATCTCAGATCTGCTCCTTGTTCAACAACAAGCCTAAGTCGTGGCGCACAGGATGCACAGGACGCACAGGGCGCACAGGACGCACAGGACGCCCAGAACGTAAACTCCCATTCAGGATGTGACGTCGATCTGACGCCGCTTCCAAAAGATTCACCCAACGTCCGGTTGCGTCCTGACCGCAGCCTGAAACGCAGCCTACGTCCTGTTCATCCTGACCCCTTCCAACGCTAGCCTATAATTGCCTAATGGCTTGCAACGCTCCAGTGTCAGATCCCAAGGTCTTCCGACACTCAGGTATCATCTCCTGATGTCTTCCGACACTCAGGTATCATCTCCTGATGTCTTCCGACACTCAGGTATCATCTCCTGATCTCTTCCGACGCTAGGCCATCATGTCCAGACGCCATCCTAGATTCTGTTGTATGCGCCTTACCCATCACAATCACTATACCCTTCCTCTCTTTGTCATAACCTCTGCACTATTTACCTGATCCTTCCAGACGCTGGGTACTTCTTGTCGTGCCTTCCAGACGCTGGGTACTTCTTGTCGTGCCTTCCAGACGAGCGATAGTCCCGCCTTCCATCTGCACACACTGATTACATAGCCACTATTCTAGACCGCTTCCTCACACTCTCCCACAGTCATGTTCATTTTCCTAAAATTATCGTAATATTGCTCATAGTTAATTGCCATTATCCCTACACCCTATACTATAGTATCTACTACTATCTGGCTATTGCATATGACCTTTATTAACCACGCTTCTGCGCGCCCCATCATCAGAAAAAAATTAAATCTACCTGCAGGTACCACCTCCCCTTAAGCACCCTCCTTGGTATTCGCACCAACCTGCCCGCCACTGGTTTCCTCCAGCGCCCCCAGGGCCCCCGGCCCCGCTTCTCGGGTCTACAAGGTTGGTTCGCCGATGGGGTATTTCATTTTGCTTGCGTTTTCGAGGATTGCTACTTGTACTCGTAATGTCCTTCCGATGTGCTGACGAACGAACACAACTGCTATTGCATACCGCCAAAATTCAGCTTTTTGCCCTGATCTTGGTATCATGCAATACCAGTTGTGTTCACAAACGTCAGGCCATTACGAGTACTGTACAGTATTGAATACCCGGAACGAAGGGTTTCAATCCTCCTTCCCGTATTAACTCAATAAATTGAGTATCTCCGTGCAGGGTTCTAATCTCCGTGCTGAAACAAAAGCTCCCTAGACAGTCTAGTCGTGAACAAACGGGGAATAAGACGATCGCTTTAACTGCTGTCAAGAAGCTTCAATCCCCTGCTAACCAACGATCTTCTCCAAATTCACTTGTCTTAGGCGATCAAACTCTACCGGGCTCTACTGAATTTCTCAAGCAAAGAAGGTATGGAGATAAAACCCCTGCAAGGAGATACACAATTTATCGAGTAAATACGGTATTGTTTAACATCACATCTCACAGCTCGCCTAGATTTTGGCGGAATTTATGAAAAAGGGATGTGTGCTAAACCCAGATTTTTAAAAACGTTGTAGTTCCCTAGGTACACATCACGTCGCGTCCTAACTTTGCTTCAAGCGCAACTAACAACGGCATTAAGGCGGCCGAATAGCTCAAACTCCATTCTCTCTGCAGCCTTTGGACCTCTCATAATCTCACCCATCATGTCCGATCCAGGTGGGAAATCGTTCTCAAAACAAGGCTCCCCAACTCCTTTCATGTTGGTGAGGACGGCCTGGCGAAAATGCCAGTATAGAAGTTCATCGGGCGGCCAGCCTATATTCTGGCGTAACAGCGGATCAACGTGGGTAAGGGGTTTAGAGTAAATGGGTTCGGGTCCGAAACAGACAATCTTGTACTCGTCCTACACAATCATTAGCCACGAAAGCTTCAAGATTTCACCTTCCATACGTAGGGATTAATTGCCACAAGATAGTTATTAAAGTGTTCGAACATCTCGCTGGAGAGTACAATCCCATTTTGGACAGAGTTGATCGTTCCGTCAGACTCACGGTCGGGCGGAATGGTAATCAAATTATGGTAGTTATAATGATTCCAGTGCCCCTCGTAGGCCAAGTGAAAGATATGGGCGATTTGCATGGCAACCCACCTACCCAGGAAAATGGGCCTACCAGTTAAAACGCACCCTCCGTCTCGGTGACGCACTGCTTCATGGAACGATCCAGTGCGGGTTCCAGACAGCTTTGAACTCGTACGAAGTAGCGGGGCTTCCTCTGTGAGCGCGGTGGAACCTGTTCGGAGTGAGTAGTTGCTAATGATAGAAGTATCCCATAGACCGTCAGGTGCTGCGCACAAGAGATCGGGTTAGGAAAATGACTGGATGTGGGAGGTCTTATTCCTTAATCTGAACTATATTAATGGCATTCGGAAAGTATTCTTCCTTAACCAGAAATATATTCCTTGGCATTTCAAACTGAGACATATTCCACCGATCTCTTGCGCGCAGTGACGGACTAAGGGATAGAAGAGACCTACCATTAGTGACAATATAGTAATTGCCCGGCCGAAGCTGTTCGTCATCTCTTGTAACAAACTGTCCGTTATCGTCGTGTAGCTCGAAGGTGTCACTGAACTGACAGACTATCTCAACCATAGAATATAAATTGTCGTTGGTGATGCCGGGGGAGGTGTAGAGGCCCCCGAGTTGGGTATCACGATCGTCGGAAGCATAGAAGAAAGTATCGCGTACTGTGGAGCGGCCCGCTAGCAAAATGTCCGATTGGCTGTCCTGGCAGGATAGCGGTGTCATTCCAACCGAGGATGGGGCAGTAAGGAGGAGGGGATCTATCACACTTGTAATGAGCCAAAAATCCGGTAGCCAAGAAGTCGTAGTGCTCCAAATTTTCCGTGTACTGTACCGTAAAAACCCTCTCGATTCATTATCGCTGCCTGTCACGTATATCCCTGTAAAATCATCACATCAGCCCAAGATGGGTTTAGTTTGGGACGTGAGGAGGGTTGCGAGAGTCAAACGGTCCCGCGCTGCTGGGGGGCTGAGGCTATACCGTGTCAGGAAGGAACTAGTCCCTCTCAGGGACTTTGGTCTCTGAACCCGAGATTAGCGACCTGCCAGCGATCATGAATTTCAAGGGGTTTTACTGGTACAGTGGTGATACTTCTTGGCAACAGGATTACCGTTGACCCGTTTAGTCGGATGGTTGTGTCGCGCGTGACGAACTCACCTTCCTGTGCGTAGCTGTGCCCTCTTGATGAACCGGACAATAAATCTGTTAGAAGTTGACTGGACGACAAATCTCCTACAGGCCTGGACAAGGATGAGAGAAAGATTGAAGCGCTTGACCGAATTGAGAGGGAGAGAAAAGGTTGTTGATTGGCTTGTTATTCTCAGCGTGGTTGTTCGTTGCAAGGGTATGATACGATGCATGACAGGCGGGGTTATAAAGTAAAGGGTGTGCGCCAAGCTAGCTACAAAACAGAGTTTTCAGTGGGCCCCGATGGAGCCACATGACTGCTCTCAATGGGTACCCTATCAAACGTCTCAGGGTACATCGTGTTTTGCTCACCACAAGTACAGCCTCCTTCGCAAAGTTCTCGCTAATCGGTAGGTATCTTAGCAAAAGTCTGGGGACAACTCATGTACCGGTACAAGAATTTGCACTTCAGGTTTCTGCAGACACTTGTACCAGTACATTTGTTACTGCCAATATTTTTCCCTGGTACCTCTTGATCCGCGGGAACTTTGCGAACGAGGCTGTACTTGTACTTTTTTTTTTTGTTAATTCCGTGGATTGTTTTTAGGTGCTACCTAAGGTACATCCGCTGCATTCGGGAAGTATCCCATGGCAAAGAAACCCTACCCCCTCCAGCCAAGGGAAAGACAAGTCATCCCAGGTCCCTCTGGGGTGGAACCAACCGTATATCCCCAACTAAAAAGGCACAAAACAAAATAACACAACCCAATAATACGTAGGACATTTGTCCAACAACCTAGGCAGCAGAGGCAGAAGACAACAAGAAAACATTTCTGAATATCTCATGACATATGAAAAAACAAAAGAAACAATTGATAGTACCAGTCGGGTCTGAACCTTCATCATCCTGGGTGTAGGGCCATCAGACAAACCCTTCCTTGTTTTTGGTAAGAGCAAGGAATCCTTTTCTTGTGAATAACCTTATGCTAGCCCAACAGCAGAGGCATTAGGGTAGGAGGCAGTAAACGGTAGACAGGACGGTGGTGCAACCCGAGGTAGTGCAATAGCAGCCACACAGTGCTGAGATGGGCCATTGTTGTTTTGTGGGAAAAGCCAACATCAGACACATCGCCGCAGCAGTTGTCAGGAGGTTTGACCAAAGTGTTGAGGCATTTGTCTCTTTGGCCATGGTGAGGGGCCACCAGACCGGAGATATTGAGGTAGTAGTAAGGTACCAGCGAGTGGGGTGTTTCGTCTCACGAAAATGCCTTCCCAGCACCCTTATAAAGCTCCAAGGTCAGGGGGCGGTCAGGATCATGAGGTTGATGTGTGTGTTGTGTGGTGTTTTACCTCGCATACACCTTCCCAAATAGAAAGGTGAAAAGCGGAGTAGGAGAATTGAGGGAAGGGAGCTTGAGGCTGTACTTGTACGCAACTATAGTACTTTATACAGTAGGGGGATTTCACAATCAAGAAAATGAGATCTTTGAGCTTGTCGCCATGGCAACAGGTCACAGGTTAGAGCTCATGTCCTATCGGAGCAATAGCTAGAGATAAAATTGTGGTATCATATCTAAGCGGAAAGATAAAATTGGCACAGTAGTATGTGGTCCGAAATTTCCTCCTCTAGATAAGGGGAAAAACACACTAAAAATCCGCGCCCCGAGACAGAAAAAAAGGAAAAATAAATCCGACTTCAGTATTGTGGGGGACTCCTTGAATTGACCTACAACTCGAGTATAGCCCCAGATTGCCCAACTTGGAATGATGATGGCTCCAGAACAACCACACCTATCACAAATATAAATCCGTTAAATGATCCATTAGAAGCTAGAGAACAAGGAAATAGAAGCAGATTTAAAATATCTGAAGTTTTGATTCAGTTATGGGGGTTTCAAAAAAGGTAGTTATTGAGGGCAATGTCACGCCCTATTATTTACAGTTAATAGACCGTTAACATACCAAGACCATAGTCAACCTCCTGGTAAGTCAATAATACTATTAAATTAACTTGGATTAACCTGCAATTAGTAAGCTAAACCGATGTCGCAGTAATCCAGTTTAAGGAGTCCCCCACCATAGGAGAGGCAACTCCAATGTAACACATGGACAAATTATTCAGGTTTTTACCATAGGTGGCCCAGGGTCCAGAGACATAGTCTTGGAGCCTAACCGATCTCCAGAACCAAGAGAAAACCTTTTGAATACCATCCAATTAGCGCCCTATCTTTCGGATACCACTCACCGAGAAATATACCACTCAAAAAAAAGGTGCAACCATGTTACCCGACCGTAATGAGAGGGTAACAGCCCTCCATTCTCATTTGGATCAGCCCCCCACTGACTTTTCTCGCTAAGCTAGATTCATCCCAACGTTCCCACCGGGAGTGCAGTCCACTCCCTTTGGCTTCTCTTTGGATAAGGTTTGTTTGTTCTCTCTATATTCCTTCTACAATATAATAATAATAATACTAATTCTTGACACAGCCAATATCTTTCTTCCTATGCGGGAGAGGTAGGATTGCCTGTCAGCATTGATTTTTCTTCCAAATTGGTTAGTTCTTCTTTCTGAAATAAATTTAATAATACTAATTGCTATCCGTATAGGACTAATACAGCTCTACCCCATCCTCAATGGTTGTGCCGCCAGTTAGCCTTTATTGTTTCGCTAAAAGGTATGTTTCTCTCATATACATATGGTTTGGACAATACTAATACGAGTTTAAACTAGTACTAATAGATGTCTACCGGGTCTGTGAAGGTAACACTAACTCTGGTTGCCTTTAAAAAGAGAGTGTCTTGATACTAAGCATCCATTGTTTAGGAGAGTGGATGGCTGGGTACTGGGTTGAGCTTCTTGATTCTCTGAATCAAACATTCAGAGATGTCCGGAGACTCCAGGATTGGTACTGGGAACACACAAATTAAGTCTGGGGTATAGAGACCTCTTCCCCGGAGAGTGATGCATGTATTTATGTGTTTTAGATGAGAGGATAAAGATCCATTGGTGGTATTGCTCTATTGGTGGGTGGCTTTACAGTCTGTGGATCTTACCACAGAATTAGTTTGCCCTCTTTAACTGTAAGTGCTGATTGTATTTCTTACAACACCTTCTAAAATGACCAATTCTCACTCATCTTGGCATTTGAACCTGAGATATAATTCCCTATGTTTTTTTCAAAAGAAATTAATCTAAGATATAAATGCATCTCTTTAGGAACAAATTAAAAGACAATATATTCTTTTGTTCATTTGTACAGTAGAGCTGTTCCGATCTCATAGTAAGTAAATCTACTCCATTTCTTGATTACAAGTTTTACGATGATGTCTCCAGTTACCACACCACCCACACTGCTGACTACCAGGACCGGATTCTGAATGGTTTGGTGGTAGTTAGGAACGCGTGAGCGTGGATGGTTCATTGATATGGTTGGCCTCGTTTCATTCGTTTTCGTTTTGACCTTCCTTGTGGGGTGCGCAATTTTGTTGGAGGGTGGCATGGCTGAACCGCAAGATGTGGGTTTTCGTGTACGAAAGCTGGAATGTCTTCTACTCGTGCCAAGGTTATAGCTCAGCTACAACCCCTGGATGTTGCACGCTCACAACCAGGGGCACTCTAAAGAGTGCCTAACAGCTCAACGTGAATTTACAGCTCAACGCAAGTTCGTGGCTTAGTAGGGAAACGGCGTAAATTAACCCTAATATTATACCACACTATGAATTTTTTTAATTTAATATCTCCGTGAATTCTTTCAATAACTTGGTGAATTGCTCTCATAACCCCGCACCCAATCACCCCCCTGAAGGATATTTTATCACCCCAGACAGTACCTGAATTGAATACTGGCTTAGGCCCACCTTCCTGATTCTACCACTGTGCAGCACAGGCCACATCTATCACCTTCGATCATGGCATCAGCATCCAAGTCAGCACCTATACCTCCAAGCCAACGGGTTGAAGTATATGGCGATATTGAAGCCCGCATTCAGGCGGCCCTGACCTTCATTTCGACCACTCAGGATGACTATCGAAACCTGGCCTCTCTTGCAAAGAGCTATGAGATACCACTTGAACGTCTTCGCGACCGTTGGCAAGGACGCAAATCAAAACTGGACCGGCCTGGTGCGAATTGAACGCTGTCTGAAGACCAAGAGGCAGCGGTCCGCCAGTATCTTGATCGCCTTGACATGTTAGGAACCTGTGCTCGACTACAGATGGTCTCCAGTTGTGCAAATGCCATCCTTCAGAAGTCTTATATAGGCTCAGGTACGGCACCTATTGTTAGTGAGCAATGGGCTAGACCATTCCTCGCTCGGCACCCAGAATACTATATTCGGAAACAGCGTACTATCGATGTCGACCGTAAGAACGCCCACCAGCCTGACGATATCCGCTCTTGGTTTGAGAAGTATAAGCTTGTTTGCGAGCAATACAGGATCCAGACTACCGATACATATAACTTCGATGAAACCGGATTTCGCATTGGTATTGGAAGAGATCAGTGGATAATGACTCGTGATCCCAACAGCCAGTCGTACCTTGGCAGCTCAACCAATCGGGAGCCAGTTACCGTTTGCGAGATTATTAGTGGTGATGGGAGTGTCCTGCCTCCTATGATTATAGTTTCTGGCATCATACATAAGGAATCTTGGTATACTACTACTACTGTTCCTGACAATTATTTAATTGGAACTTCAGAGACTGGTTACACCAATGACGAGTTACGATGAAGTGGCTAGCCCACTTTGAGCGGTTTCCTTCAGCTCGCCTAGTTCGTTCCCACCGCCTTCTCCTTCTCGATGGGTATGGTTCCCACTGTACCAAACAGTTTATCGACTTTTGTGATGCCCATAAGGTGGTGGTTTTCTGCCTTGCTCCTCATACTAGTCACCTGCTACAACCTTTGGATGTGGTTGTCTTCCAGCCATACAAGCATTATGATGCTGAGGCTGTGGAAGCTGCCACACATTTAGGATCTGGTGACTTTGATAAAGCTGAGTTCCTGGACAGAATTCATTCAATACGTCAGCAAATATTTAAAACATCAACTGTCTGTGCTTCCTTTCGGGCAACTGGTCTTATGCCTTAAAGTCCTGATACTGTAATTTCCAAGTTACGAGAAGCACTTATACTCTCTGCACCACCAACCACACCACCCCGGCCACCAGCATCTACCCTTACAATGCCGGATACTATTCGTAGTCTTAAGAGACAGGGTGATGAGCTACTTTGGGATGCAGCTGATCTTTCACCAACTTTTCAGCGAAGGCTAAAGTTAGTTCTTCAAGGAGGATTAACTCAAGCACAGTCTGGAGCCCTAGCGATGGAAAGCCTAGAGCATACCAAAGCAGCAGAGCAAGCCAAAAGTGCTAAGCACAAGTCACAGAACACAAGGCAGGTACAGAAAGGAGGAGTACTTTATGCATCTGAGGCTCGTCAAATGGTTCAAAAAAGGCTAGATACTGAGGTGGAAAAGGCTGAAAGGCAATTACGACAGGCTCAAAATGCACTGCAAAAGGATCAGCAAGCAAAGGAGAAGGAGGACCAAGCTCGCCAAAAGGAGGAGGAAGCTAAACAAAAGCTTCTGCTTAAGCAGATGAGAGCATATGTTAAAAAAAGACGTTCCATTCAAGCCTATAAAAAAAAAGTATCTAAGCTAATAGCCACTGGTTTGAAGAAACAGGCAAAGCTCAGGAAACCTACTAAGTCATAATGTCTTAGCAGCTAAACACTTTGTATTTACAGGACTGGCGGGTATCGGACAGGCATAGCATTTAATTAACTCTGTTATACTAAACCCTAGCCCTGAGATCATGTTGTATTGAGCCACAAAACCATGCTAAGCCACAAACTTGCGTTGAGCTGTAAATTCTCGTTGAGCTGTCAGGCACTCTTTAGAGTGCCCCCAGTTGTGAGCGTGCGAACATCCGCGGCTTGTAGCCGAGCTGCAACCTTGGCACGAGTAAGGCGATTGGAGTGATATTTCGTTCACAGGTTGCTTTCTAAGTCAATATTTGAAAATCTACTGGCACGTAGGATCTTGGTGATTCCCCAAGCGCTAAGATGAAGCTAAATGCGTGTCCACAGGGACTATTATTTTCTTGAAAATGTCTGAATGTACAGCACTTTCTCACTAAGTCAACAATATATACACGATCATTGGCTTATGTAACTTGTCCTAGCTCTCGGGTGGCAAATCGAACAGTATTACGGCGAGACCATTCACGACTAATAACAAGTTGATCAAAGGCAAAAATTGTGTGAGTTTGTTCTTGCTCCTGTTGACATCCTTTTGAATAGCGCTGATATCGAGTCTCCATGGTTATATGCCATATTTCGTTGGGGAGATCTAAGATAGAAAGCTCGCGTTCCGACTTCAATAAGCGGTTTATTGATTCGACGATATTTGATGTTTTGTGTCCATCGTTTCGACAAGGAAAAAAGGGAGTAACCCATAGGGCTGGATTGATACTCTAAAGGTAGTCGGCTGCAATAGGGTTTTGTTGCTCAATTATCTCAAGTTGTGTATCATAGTCCTCTGTCATTTTGGCATTCGCAATAGGCCAAAATAGATCATCTAAACCGCGAAACTGCTTGAAGTTTTGACTTAAGTGAAAACAACAACTTGCACAGGTAACTTGATTGCCCATTACTGTATCAGCTGCCAACAGTCCTTTATCACGATCACTGATTAATGCCATTGACAACGATTGTGGAATTGCACATTTGAGATTTTCTAAAAACCATGTCCAAGATGCAGTATTCTCACTCTCCACCACAGCCCAAGCCAGAATAAGACATTTGCCATTTGCATCAATTCCAACAGCTAATTACAGTGTTTGAACAAATCTTGCCTTTAAAAAAGTACCATCAAGTGCCATGAATTTGCGCATTTGAATAAATGATAGCTGTGACTCAGCAGGACAAATAAAAACTCTCTGACAACAACTTCTATATCCCTTTTCACATGAATTTTCTATTGTAGTATGAAGTGCGGTATGGATCCATGGATTTTTAGAACCAAGTAATGCGAGATAGGCTGGAAGGTGCAAGAATTGTTGTTGCTGGTGTTCGATTCGGTCATGGATTAGGCTGCTGAGAGCTAGTCTGGCTGCCTCACGATTTACTGCTACTCCGTAGTTGAATTGGATCGATTCCAGTATTTCGCGTATTGCCATTTCTTGTGTGACGAAGAGGTGCTGTGGAACTGTTCTTCAAAGCCACGACTGTGTATTGTAGGTTTCCCGAGGTGTGATTTGTCGATCGATACAGGTATGCCGTTCGGAAAGAACTTTCACTTCAATCTCATTCGCCTGGTTCTTACTCGCATAGACTCTCCATGAACAGCCTGCCATCAGACATACATAGTCTGCCCGTCTCTAGTCCTTATTTTTCACCCTAAAAGCAAAGTGATCACAAACTGCCAACCCTTCTAGCTTCTCCTTCAGAATACTCCAATCACGCAAGATTTCTCCCAAAACGATTGGTGCATTCATTGAACTTGTGGTGTAGAGGTAGGATTTGGTTTTAAAGATAGAAGGCAATATAAAAGAAAGGTGACCAACAGACTTTTAATCGGTGATGTTTTTCCTTCCCAATACTGGCTATCTCATTATTTATCTACAGGTTCGTCGGTCTAATATTTGTTTTGAAGGTCAGTTCGCATGTTATGTTTAAGTATTTAGTGGTTGTTAAGGGGAACTGAGAACATAGCACCGCTCTTACCCTCTGAAGACCCTCAGGTAGCATAGTTTCACAATTTTTTGACTGGCACATTTGTCGGCGGATGGTATCCGAAAGGTAGGGCGCTAATTGCATGGTATTTAAAAGGTTTACCCCCAGAACCAAAGGAGACCTCGATGTGAGACACCCGCGCAAGCCGCAACATTAGGTGGGGGGCCATCGGGGAGCCGTTTGTGAAGATTATCGCAGTTTGATAACTAAATAAACCATCGTTCACGCTGTGTGAGAGGCCGGTGATTTGCCAGGGGTAAAACTTTTTGATGGGAGAAATACTAGCTGTTATTTACGATTTTAGTGGTCATGAGCAGCGTTCGCAAGCGGCCAGTCCGGTCAGGCTTGGCTTTAGGGCGGCCGGACTGTGGGCTACAGTCTGGCTTTCAGGGCCTATCTGACCGGGCCTGGCCGGACTGCAGATATCTGCAGGCTTTCGAGTGATAAGATGTGATTGCGATAAGATAAAGAGATGAAACGCTAAGAGTTACGGCCGCAAAAGAGTGGATCAACGCGCAACCGAGGAGGAAACTTTCTTTCAGTTCACCCTTGCTCTCATGATCGTCCTCATGGCACTAACGTGAGAACAGCGCTCCCCCACCAGCCCCACTAGTGTGGAAACCAAAAAATGAATTAAAAATGTAAATGCATAGTAGAATACCTAGTAGAAATTAATATCCGACCTGGGGAAATTTCTCTGTGGTGTTGAAAGGGAAGGGAAAGGGCGATTTGTACGGGGGAACGGAACGGAACCGTTACATTGAAACAGGCCCTAATTTTGTCAACGTACTATAGCAATAAATCGAGTGATAAGAGAAAACAAGCAACTACCTCTGTCTACCCGGATATCTAAAACCTATCAGAATATTATTATTAAGTTTAAATGGTGTGGCTCAAGCCTGAAAAACCAACAGATATCTGCGGGCATTTTCAGATATCTGCAGATATTACCCACACATCAACGAAATATTGACTTGTCACATGGAATATACCGAAAGCCTGCCGCCGCCGCCAGGCACCCATGAGGCCTGGCCTACGAAGCCCAGGTCTGTCTCACACTGGCCGGACTGAAAGCCGGCCGGTTATCTGCAGGCCGACCTGGCCGCTTGCGAACACTGGTTTGTCTGGGATGCTTGGGGACAAGTCGGACCCCCCAGTACAGCCTCGTTCGCAAAGTTCTCGCGGATCAAGAGGTACCAGGGAAAAATATTGGCAGTAACAAATGTACTGGTACAAGTGCCTGCAGAAAACCTGAAGTGCAAATTCTTGTACCGGTACATGAGTTGTCCCCAGACTTTTGCCAAGATACCTACCGATCAGTGAAAACTTTGCGAACGAGGCTGCACTGAGACCCTCGCCGGCAGGTTCATAGGTCATTTGATCTGACCTTTCGACCATGGTCCCGGAGACAACTCCACCAAGGCAGAGTTTAGCGAGGGTTTCTTTCTAGGCTTCACCAAACAAATTTAGATCATTACAGGAAACTCGTAGCTTTTGGTTTAGAGGGTCCACGGACAATACACAAGCATCAACAGACTAGCCAAGGGCAAAGTGCTCATAGGGGTCTTGGATATATGCTTCGCTCATCTCGGAAATAGGGAGGAGGCCACAGATATCTGAGAAAAATCTCAGAGTGGTGCTGTATGGTAGGATTTTAACTAAGGTATTATTAGCTGAGCGAGTGTTAGAAGTTGCATCCTCATAAGATCATATTATTGGAGCATCAGAGTTGACAAAAGCCTTTTTTTTTAAAGTCAATCTTACTCTCCTCTTTGATGGGTCAACTAGCAAAACCTATTCACCAATTAGGGCCTGTTCGGTTGACTTGTTGAAACTATTCCGTGGATTGAGATTCTATAGAATATGCTCATTATGCTTGTGAGTATTTACAATTGCCACTAAAGTCGGAGAAAATATGAATTATAAGAATCTCATATTTTGATTCGTTCTATGAATAAGTTGAGAAAAGCCCCCATTCCCGCTTCCTGGTGAGTGGATCCTACTTAAATTAGTACACTGTTCTCAACAGTCCAGTCCGTCCGTCTTTTTGGGGGTGCTAGGACGGACTGTAGGGGACTATCCCTTGGGCGGTCTGAAACACTTGAATTCGTTACCAGCGGACTATTCCTAATAAATCCAATACTAGGCTGAATGTAGGTAGACGATGACAGGGGGTTGCAACGTCAGGAATACTCTCTTCACATCGTTCTTGAGGACTTTCATACCCCAAAGGCCTAGAATGTCGAGTTCAAATAAACCTCTCTCGTCTCTTTCTCTTAATTTGGTGCGGCAACAAAAAGCGAAATCCAAGAACCGGTTAGAAAAACACAGTGTTAAGGCGGCGAGCGAAACCCAGCCTGATACCACCCGTGTTCGGCGACCCTACCTCCCGCTAGGTCCCCGCATAGAGCATGTAGGACAGTCGTTACTCCCCTTTCACAACTCCGAGGTGACTCAATTGAAGATCTTTGAATTGTTCTGGGATCTGGAGGTTGTCAATGTAGTGGTGGAAGGAACGAATGCATATGCGGAGGCTAAGGGAGGTGGAAGACCAATGCCCGGGGGGGTAGCATTTCGGCGCCCATGGAAGAAGGTCACAGATGCTGAGATAAGAGTCTTTTTTGCTCTGTAGATATATATGGGAGCAAAGCGAGGAGGTGGAAGTAATAGCTGTTGGAGGGAAAAGGGGGAGAATGCAGCATTTTTTCGAGCGATAAATCTGAAAAGATTTAGCCAAATAAAGCGATATCTCCACATCTCCAATCCAGCTTTCCAGCTTTCTCGATCTGAATGGTTTCAGAAACTCGAACCTATTAGTAGCATGCTACAGTCCCGCTCACAGCAATATTTCTGGCTGGCCACGAACGTTACTGTTGACGAAATGATGATCTGGTTTAGTGGCCAGAGCCATCATACTTATCATATGCCGAGCAAACCTATCACTGAAGGATACAAGGTGTTCGCTCTATGTGATATAGGGTACACATATAGCGGGATTTTTGCTTCTCGGTCCAGTTCTTTTTCTGGACTAATCCTTCAAGAGGATCTTATCCCCACCGGCTCTACTGTGTTTCAGCTAGCCACTAGCCTACCCTATTCAAGTTCACTTGAACTACACTTCAACATTTATATGGACAACTACTTTCCATGACAAGCACTTCTAGTTAAGCTGAGAGAACTTGGGATAGGAGCTTGTGGGACAGCCTGCGTGAATGTATCAGCGTTCCCTCCTGACCTTTATGATAGTAGGAAAGATATTCCTTGGAATGAGGTGTCTGGTGGACGGGCAGATATGGAGGGGAAGGTACTTGCACTACAGTGGCAGGACAATAGTTCTGTTCATTTTTTAAGCACTATTCATTCCCTAGAAGACCGAATAGTTTCTGAGTGCAAAAAACCGCAAATTTCTAGCAGTAATGGCCCAGCTATCCGAAGGTCTTTTGGCTTTCATGAGCGTGTTAATGTTCCAATTCCTGTTATTAGCAATGATTACAATTGCTACAAAGTCGGTGTCAATGTCGCGGATCAGTATTGCAGCTACTACTTTACACAATTGAAATGTCTTCAGAATTGGCCTCCTATTCTTTTCTTGCTTCTTGACACCACCATTATTTATTCATATCTCTTACTGCGTCGCATTTCTCATACCTCTACCACCTCCATTAATTCTCTCTCTCCCAGAACCATGATTACCGCCACTCCTCTCCTACGTTTCGCCTTGCCCTTTCCAAGGCTGTAATTACAGCATACGGCACAAGGCCCATCCTACCTCCCTACTGCACTCAGAAGTCCTACTATACTCGTCATACCTTCTCTCCCCGCTATAGTCTCCAACGAAATCACACTTCTCTCCCACCTCCTACTGGCAGCAGTGATGAGCACCAGTATGTTCACATGGGTGGGTCTAGAGTTGGAGGTGCTGAATTTCAGTTTATTTTGAGAGGTATGAAGCGGAAAGGAGCATGAGCGAGAACAACTCGTTTTGGCTGCATGGGACCGGGGTGTGGGTTTTCTCTTTGCTCATCGTGTTTTTCTAGTAGGCACAAGAAGCTTCCGAGTATATCTTAATTTTTTTCTCTTCATCTAATACGCTGCAAGACTTGAATTCACGCATATCTATCATGTATCTCCTCGGTTGCAAACAGTTGCAACCGCTGTCATTTGATATCACTCGGCGCTTTCATAAGCGCCAAGTTTCCTAATTTGGTATGGTGCAGCACATGGCGCAGCTGGTAACGAATTCAAGTGTTTCAGACCGCCCAAGGGATAGTCCTAGCGCTTAGGTCTCCGGTACTAGCCCGGGTTGAAATCATACACCTCCGACCCAATTGTTATCGCATCATGAGACATCATTCTTCTCGTCCCGGGCCGTCTGTCGGAAGTATTACTTCAATGTGATGTGTGGTGCAGATATGTTCGGCCAGTGGCCAGGCTATTTGGGATATGGGGCACGAGGAAGTAACTAGAGTCATATTGATGTATGTTGATACTACGGATTGCTATAAAGTACCGCAGTCTGAGGCGCGTCTATAGGCGAGCAAGCAAGATAGAATCAATCTTTCTCTTTCTCTCATTGTTCAAGTTCCATTACTTTACACTGCATCTCCGGCCTCTTCTGCGGGACCTCCGACACCGCCCCTCACTATCCCCGGCCGTCCTCTACAGTCACCGGCCGTCCCCCCTACCCTAAACACACATGTCTCACCCTGTGAGGCCCGCTGTCCTGTCCTCCACTTTGGACCCCAATGTATCATAAGATCCACAACTGTATACGCCTCCAAGCTTCAAGAGTATAAAGATGCCAATCAAATACGAAACAGCCGCCGAATAGCAAAGACCCAACCAAAGCTGTCCCACCGCAGCAAGGAATGCAACCTAATACGAAGGAATGGCATAGGAAAGAACCATAGCCGACAAGGCGGTTGTGCACAAGATACCCCAGTATTCACAAATATTGAAAGAGAGGCACCTGGTTGCTGTGCACTAGATACACGTCACGTGCTAGCCTAAATTTCCATTAAGCGCGGGGCTCCGTTGCGTTAAAACGACTAAAAACTCAAACTCCATTCTATCTTGAGCTCTAGGGCCGTTCATGATCTCGGTCATGATGTCCGAACCAGACGGGAAATAATGCTTCAAATAGGGCCCTCCAAGGCCCTTCACATTAATCAGCACCGCTTGGCGAAAATGCCAACGCAAAAGCTGATCGGTAGGTCGAAGTGGATTGTTGAGGAAGGTCTGGTCAAGGTGACGACCTGCAATATTACCCCGGGCGGCCTCGGGTGCGAAACATACAATTTGTAATTATCCTATGTAAATATTTGCAATGAAAATCTGACTATCTAGTTGCTCATACGTCCGGATTGATTGACACATCATAGGCGTCAAAAAGTGGATGGATGTTTCGAATAAGCAACATCCCATTCTGAACAGAGTGGATGGATCCGTCTGACTCATTGGCCGGTGGAACAGTGGTCCAGTTGCTGTAGTTAGACTTATTCCAGAGATCCTCATATGCCAAAGGGAAGATATGAGCGACTTCGAAGAAGCTCCATCTCCCAAAGTCAGGTCGGTGTACAGTCAGGCCAGTTATAACACATCGACGATCGCGCTCACGTACAGCATCACGAAACGATTTGATGCGGGTTCCGGAATGCAACGAAAGGGCACGAAGTAGCGGTGCTTCTTCGGTGAGTGTGATGGAACCTGTTTGCAGTGAGTAAAGACCGTGATAGGACCATGTCACTTACAGCATAATGTCGCACATGGTAAATCCGGTTGCAGCCACCTGGCACAAATCCCGTTCACTTACTAATACGCTTAATTTGCTAGAGATGCGACATTATTCTGTCGGCGGCATTGTCTTATCATGCTCTTTGATCGCCAGCGAAGAAAGCGGAGAAGAGACTTACCATTACTATGAAGTAATTCCCTGGCTGAAGAGGCTTCTCATCCCTTTTAACCAGCTGCTCGTTATTGTCACGTAGATCGAAGGTATCGGTAAAAACGCAGATGATCTCCACCATATAGTAGAGATTGGCATTGGTGGTGCCTTCCGCAATCCAGAGGCCTCCGAGCAAAGTATCCCGGTGGTTGGAATCATAGATGAAGATATCGCGCCCATATGCACGATTGTTATCGATGGGGTATCGTGCCCATCTGCACGATTTTCAAGTTGCATGTTTGACTATCTTGGTCGGTTAATATTTTGGTTCTAGTTGGGAATGGAAAGAATGTTTACTTACGCAGAAGAAGGGAGTTTGCATTGGTCACAGAGTGGATCTGTGAATCGACAAGGGTGTCTGGGAAATGCCGGATAAGAAGATGCAACCATACGGACAAAACCACAAACCGGGTAACCATTAGAACCAACCTTGAGTCCGTGACGAACAACGGCCACCCGCAAATTCCTTTCCACCTCAAATTCGGTTTCTGGGCGATTCTGAGCTTCTGGCTTAGTAAGCAAGAGAGACTACCATGATTTCGGGAAACACAAAAGACTGGACAACGAAGATGACAGCAACCTGTCGCACAAAAAAAAACGCCTCGGCTAATTAATTAGACGGAAGTAGGTTACTGGACAGAATTAAACGAGCGTAGTATCATAAAAACTCCAATAATTAGACCTTATGTTAAGACTTCCAAAATTGTCTCTCTTGGGTACTATGGTGGTCTGGTGGTAAGCGCTCATGGAGAAGCGACCCCCTCAGTACACCCCTATCACAAAAATACAAAATCTGCCAGCAGACCAGGAAAGGCAACTCCAACACTCTACCGTGGTGTTCAATTAGGGTCCCTCTAAGGCTTTACCTATAAACGGCAGCCTAGCAGTGCTGCATGGTGGCAGCTGTTAAGCGGGGCTTCGCGGTTGGAGATCTGTTGAGGTATGAGGGCAAGAATCATATATATCATAATATTATAATATTATTTATGATTTCGTTGTGTTGTTGGTCATCATACCAGTCTAACCCACAGGTGGTTCCAGGTTCAAGCCCGGGCGAAATCATTTCTCTTTTTGTCCAAGATCATAACTTTACTGCTTTCATTGGCAATGCAATTCATTCCGATATTTTAGTCACCCCACTGATTGGTCTGGCAGTGAAATCCGTTGATTCAAGCTAGCCCCTGCGTAATGCCCCAGCCCAAACCAGTTATTTATTTCCACGGAACTGTCACCCTTGGCCTATCAATGTGATACGTCCGCCTGAGACATGGCTAACCGGCCACTCAGGGTTCCGAATGGTCGGCGGAAGACTGGACTGGACTAGCTAGTCAGGTCGAAAGTCAAGTCTAGTCCAATGGTGGAAATCAGACCGACTGGACAGTCAGGATTATGGAAACCAACTTGACCAAGACTGGTCTGACCAGGCCTGCCAAGCAATTGGATATGCTATTTTTATCACTATATATTACGTTCAAGTAAAGTTTTTCTTAATTAAACTTATTGTTTTCCATGAATTATATGGTGGAGATAGTGCCTCGCTTAGATTAGGGATGGCGAAAATCGGTTCTTGAGTATTGAACCATTTTTGGTTCACTAAGTGAGTGATATTACATGACCACATGCCACAATACCGGTATTGGATGCGACTTATCCATC
>Ga0307509_10001000_pt1 | contig 48619 bp, 40 predicted proteins | sample 10_EM_MG_FD_202245 | JGI IMG/M metagenome (GOLD analysis project Ga0307509, IMG submission 202245) | Populus trichocarpa ectomycorrhiza microbial communities from riparian zone in the Pacific Northwest, United States - 10_EM | ecosystem: Host-associated > Plants > Roots > Unclassified | place... | reverse complement strand
ATGGGCCCGAACGGCCAGGCGACGGGCGCGGTCGGCGCGAACCCGAACGCGAATCCCAACGCGAACGGCGCGTACGGCGGTCCGCAGCCGAACGGCATGGCTGCGATGAACAACAACGGTGGCGCGCCGTCGCCGAACGGTCCGACCCCCGACGACAAGCAGCCACCGAAGGAGACGCCGGTCTACAAGAAGTGGTGGTTCTGGGTCGTCGTCGCGGTGAGCGCGTACGTGGTCTACGAGATCGCGACGCAGGACTCGACCGCGAGCAATGCCCGGATGTTCGACAAGTCCTCGGGCGCCAACGCGAATGCGGTGCAGCCCGGCGGCCTGACCCTGCTGCACTTCTAGCCGGCCAAGCTCGAACCAGGTTCGAGCTTGGCCCCGAGCGAAGCGAGGTCGAGTATAACGACGCGGTGCCGGTCACCGCCGACGACCTCGCCCGCGCGACGCGGAACCTCCGCAGTCACCCGACCGACTACGGGGCGTGGCTCGAGGTCGCGGCGCTGCTCGGCGCGCTCGGCCACGCCGACGACGCGGAGAACGCGTTCGCGGCGATCGGCGAGGGCGCACGGGTCGGCGGCCGGGTCGCGCTCGCGGTCGCGTGCGGGCGCCACCTCGAGAAGGGCGGCAGCATGCGCGGCGGCGAGCTGATCGAGCAGGTGATCGAGACCTACGCGACCGGCGGCCCGCACTTTCACCTCGAGAAGCCGGCGCCCCTCGACAAGCCCGACATCGATCTCACGAACGCCGGCGGGACGCCGCTCGCGGATGCGCGCACGGTGATCAAGGTGCTGGGGCCGTGGCTCGCGGGCCGCGATCCGGGCTCGGTGCCGCCGGCGCCGCTGCTGTCCTCGCTGTCGAAGCTGAGTGCGCGCGCGCTGATCGGCGTGATGACCGCGCGGACGTACGCCGCCGGCAAGACGATTCTCGAGGCCGGCGAGCCGGCGACCGCGCTGTACTGGCTCGCCCACGGCACCGCGACCGTGAAGAAAGGCAGCGTCCAGCTCGGGGAGCTCCACTCCGGTGCGTTCTTCGGCGAGATCGCGCTGGTCGGTGGCACGACGCGGACCGCGAGCGTGGTCGCGAGTGACGACGTCTGGGTGCTCGAGATCCCCGCGAAGGCGGTCGAGACCTCGGCGCAGAAGCACCCGGAGCTCGCCGAGGTCCTCGCCTTCCACGCGCGCGCCCGCCTGCTCGCGAACCTCATCAAGACCTCCGAGCTGTTCAAGGCGCTCAACCAGAAGTGGCGCGACTTGCTGCTCGCGAAGTTCTCGACCCAGATCATCGCCGCGGGGACGACGTTCATCGAGGAAGGCAAGCCCAACGAGTTCCTGTGGGTGATCGTCGCGGGCAAGTGCGAGGTCCGCGGCGGCGGCAGTGTCGTCGCCGAGCTCGGGCCCGGCGCGGCGGTCGGCGAGCTCTCGCTCGTCAGCGGCGATCCGGCGGTCGCCGACGTGGTCGCCGTCGAGCAAGCGGTGGTGCTGAAGCTCGCGAAGCAGGACTTCGAGGAAGTGGCGAAGAAGCAGCCGAAGCTGCTCGACGCGGTCAAGCAGCTCGTGGTCGCGCGCGAGAAGGAGAATCGCGCGCTGTTCCAGGATGCGTCGGATCTGATCGTATGAAGCTCGTCGCAGTTGCGCTCGTGCTGGTCGCTTGTGTCGACGCCGGGTCGGGACCGCAGCCGAAGAAGATCGATCGCAAGGTGATCGCGGCGAACCTCCTGAAGGAGGTCCCCTCGAACGCCGCGCGGTTCGACGTCGGGATGGCGGGCATGGTCAACTACGTCGGCAACGTCGTCCCGACCGCGATCGCGATCCCCGGGCAGCCGACGAAGCTGACCCACCTCTGGCAGGTCGTGATCCCGCCGGGCCCGGGCTGGCGCGTGTTCGCGCAGGTCCGCGGTGATCCGGGGACGGCCGACTTCATGAACCTCGACGCGACCGACATGGAGCTCGGTCATCCCGTCGGCACCTGGCGGTCCGGCGAGCTGATCGCGGATCCGATGGACTTCACGCTGCGGCCCGACTGGAAGTCGCGGACCGCGACGCTCTACGTCGGCCTGATCCGGGCCGGCGGCCACGCGCTCGGCGATCGGATGGCCGCGAGCGGGCCCCACGTCCTCGATCGCGCGATCATCGCGAAGCAGTTCGACGTCGATCTCTCGAAGGCGCCGCCGCCGCCGGGGACGATCTACATCGCGCACGCGGCGGGACCGATCGTGATCGACGGCAGCGCGAACGAGCCCGGCTGGGGTGCGGCGCAGATGTCGCCCGACTTCGCGACCGCGGAGGGCAGCCAGGATCCGGTCGGCAAGGCGAACGCGAAGCTGACCTGGGACGAGGACAACCTCTACCTCTACGTCACGATCCAGGACAGCGACATCGTCAGCCCGTTCACCCAGCACGACGACCACCTGTGGATGGCCGACGCGGTCGAGATGTTCATCGACGCCGACGGCAACCGGCGCGGCTACGTCGAGCTCCAGGTCAACCCGAACGGCGCGACGTTCGACTCGTGGTTCGCGAACACCCGCGCGCAGCCCGGCGACGACAAGTGGGACTCGAACATGGTCGCCGTGGTGAAGCTGCGCGGCACGACGAAGGAAGGCGATACGGATCAGGGCTGGGACGTCGAGGTCGCCGTGCCGTGGGCCGCCGTGAAGGGCCGCGACGAGGCGATGCAGGTGAACCTGCCGCCGCACGTCGGTGATCGCTGGCGGCTCAACGTCGTGCGGACGAATCAGCGTACCGGCGGCAAGCAGCAGGCGGAGGGCGGTGCGTCGAGCTGGAACCGGATCACCGTCGGTGATTTCCACGCGCTCGATCGGATGCTGACCGTGGTGTTCGCCGATCAGACGGGCTCGATCGCGCCGAAGTAAGTGTTACGATCTGCGGGTGCGCTGGCTGATCGCGCTTTGCATCGTGCTGGCGGCCTGTTCGGGTCCGCCGCAGAAGGTCGGTACCCAGCCGAGCTGGCGCAAGCCGGGCGAGCCCAAGCCCGTCGGCCCGGTCACGTTCGCGCCGACGAGCGAGCCGGCGCCGCGCTACAACGAGCCGCTCCAGCCACCGCCGCACACGCCGCTCGGCGACGCGGTGATCGCGGCGGTCACGGCCGCGGCGACCCAGGCGAAGGTGCCGGTGCCCGCCGCGGATGCCCGGCTGTTCCGCGCGTGCGCGGAGCTCGCGCAGATCGTGCCCGAGGAGGGCGTGGTCGGCTACTCGCTCGTCGAGTTCGCGCTCCAGCGCAATGGCATCATCGAGCCGTCGCCACACCTGCTCGTGGTGTGGGGCAACTTCGACGCGCCCGATCCCATCGTCGAGCAGCTCAAGCCGCGGCTCGCCGAGATCCTCGCCGACGGTGCGACGGCGCGCGTCGGCATCGGCGCGGTCAAGCGCAACCCCGACGGCAGCGGCGCGATCGTGTTCGCGCTCCAGGGCTCCGGCGTGACGACCCAGCCGATCCCGCGCAGCGTCGCGGCCGGTGGCGCGTTCAAGCTCGACGCGGTCGTCGACATCCGGTTCCACGATCCGGAGGTGTTCGTCACCCGCGATGACGGCACGACCGAGCGGCTCTCGCTCGACCACGGCCGCAGCGGCGGGTTCAAGTCGACGGTCGGCTGCGGCGCGCACAAGGGCAAGCAGCAGATCGAGATCACGGCGAGCGACACGCAGGGCTCGACGGTGCTCGCGAACTTCCCGGTCTACTGCGGCAGCGAGCCGCCGCTCGCGCTCACGGTCGAGCAGACGCGCGACGACGGCGGCGTGATCGATCCGACCGAGGCGAACCAGCGGCTGCTCGCGCTGCTCAACCGCGATCGCCAGGCCGCGGGGCTGCCGGCACTCGTGTGGGACGAGCGGGTCGCGAAGGTCGCGCAGGGTCACTCCGAGGAGATGCGGCGGACCAAGATCGTCGCGCACGTGTCGCCGACCACCGGTTCGGCCGCGGATCGCGTGCGCGTCGCGGGGATCAAGACCGCGGTCGTGCTCGAGAACGTCGCGCGTGCGTACGGCGTCGGCGAGGCGCACGCGGGGTTGATGAACAGCCCGGGTCACCGCGCGAACTTGATGTCGGCGACGGCGACCCACGTCGGCATCTCGGTTGTCCTCGGCGACGAGGTCAGCGGCCGGCGCGAGCTGTTCGTGACCCAGGTGTTCATCCGGATCCCGCCGAAGGTCGACGCGAACCAGGCCGCGATCCTCGTGAAGAAGCAGCTCGATGCGGTGCGGCCGGTCGCGACGAACCTCAAGCTGGCGAGCATCGCGCAGCAGGTCGCGGATGGGCTCGCGGCGGGGAAGTCGCGCGACGCGATGTGGCCGGGTGCGCGGCGCCAGCTCGACGCGATGGGGAATCAGTACGCGCGGGTCGGCAGCGTGATCACGGCGGTGTCGGAGCTCGATTCCCTCGACGGGAAGCAGCTGGTCGGGGACTACCGGCCCGATGACGTGGGGATCGGGATCGCGCAGGGGACGCATCCGGAGATCGGGGAGGGCGCGGTGTGGATCGTGATCCTCATGGCCGAGAAGCTGGACGGCGGACATCCATCGCCGCCGCCGCCGGGCTCGAAGAAATAGTCAGCGCGAGCCGAGGGCGCCGAGCACCGCGATGTCGAGCGCGTCGGCGACGAGGTAGAGCGATGATCCATCGGTCGGCGGCGTGAACGCCGGGACCTTCGCGCCGACGAGCTCGCAGATCGCCTCGACCACGCCGGCCACCGTCGCCTCGCACTCCACGATGCCGGCGAGGATCGTGATGATCGCAGCGACGTCGTCGATGGGTTGGCTGTCGGCGGGGATGCCTAGACCCGCGACCAGTAACGTCGGTACCGCGCCTTCGTCGAGCACGACCGATGCCGCGGTGATCGCACCGTGGCTACCGCCGACCTCGTGGATCGCCTCGGCCGCGCGCGACAGGCGCTTGAGCAGCCGGACCAGCTCGCTGGGGGGCAGGTGCGGCGATGCCTCGGCGATCGCGGCGCCTGTCGACGCTTCGAACACGGCGGTCCGGGTGACGCGATCGAGACCGAGGGCGCGCTGGACGAACGGCGACTGGGCCCGACCGAGCGTGCGCGCGTGCTCGAGGGCGCGGGTCGCCTCCTCGCTCGGATCGAAGCGCTCGATCACGACCGAGCGATCGAGGACGGTATCGACCGCGCGCGCGAGCTGGCTCACCGCGGTCTGGCCGACCGGCGTCTCGTACTGATAGCGCGGCTGGATCTCGTCGTCGGCGACGGCGAGCGCGACGATCGAGTGCGAGCCGCTCGCCCGCTTCGTGCGCGGCCCGATCTGGGGACGACCGCCGAGGTCGAGCGCCTCGAGCTCGCGGCGCAGATCGCCGAGCGTCTGGGTCCGCTCGCGCGGGTTCTTGACGAGCAGGCCCGCGAGGATCGGATCCCATTCGGGATCGAGGTCGGCGACCTCGGAGATCGCCGGCGGCTCCTCGCCGAGGTGTTGCGCGACGAAGTCGGGACCGAGGAACGGCAGCCGGTTCGCGAGCGCCTCGAACAGCGTGATCCCGAGCGCGTAGAGATCCGCAGCGATCGAGATCGGCGCGCCCGTGATCTGCTCCGGTGACATGTACGCGAGCGTGCCGATCAGGCCGCCGGTCTGGGTCTGACCGAGATCGACGAGGTGGGCGACGCCGAAGTCGCCGACCTTCGCGGTGCCGCGCGCGTCGAAGAACACGTTCGCCGGCTTGACGTCGCGATGGACGACGCCGCGGTGATGCGCTGCCTCGAGCCCGCCGATGATGTCGAGCGCCATCCGGCGGACCTGGGGCGGCGCGAGCTTCTCGCCGCTCGCCAGCCGTTGCGCCAGGGACCCGCCCGGCAGGTACTCCATCACGAGGAAGCCGCGCTCGACCGAGACATCGTAGACCTCGACGAGCGACGGGTGGCGCAGCGCCGACGCCAGCCGCGCCTCGCGGACGAACCGCTCGTACGCCGCACCGCCACGCGCGCTCGACGCGAAGAACATCTTGAGCGCGACCGAGCGGCCGGCGACCTCGTCGACCGCGAGGAACACGCGACCCGACTGGCCCGCGCCGAGCAGCTTCTCGAGCCGGTAGCGGCCCGCGATCACCTCGCGGTCGCGGCTGGTCTTGCGCTCCGCGGTCTGATCGCGCCACTCGCGCAGGTAGGTGTCGAGGTCGGCCGTGATCGCCGGATCGCCGGCGCGGAGCTCGAGCAGCGCGTCGCGCGCGCCGTCGCGCAGTCCCATCGCGGCGAGTGTCGCGACGAGGTGACGCTGCGCCTCCTCGCGCTGCGCGGGCAGCTTGCGCGCGTCCTGGAGGAGGCGCGTCGCCTCGGGGTACGCACCGCGGCGCGCGAGGATCCGGCCGAGCGCGAGCTGGATCGGCGCGCGCTCGCCATCGGTCGCGACGTCGAGCGCCTTCTCGAGCAGCCGGCCGGCATCGCGGTCGCGGCCGATCCCCTCGAGGAGGCGCGCGGCGTCGAGATCGCGGCGCGCGCGCGTGTACAGATCGATCGCCTTCGCGGTCTCGCCGAGGCGCTCGGCGATCGGCGCGGCCTCGGCGTGGCGGCGCATCCGCACGAGCATGTCGAGCGCCGCGCGCGAGCCGTCGTCGGTGGCGCCGAGGGTCGCGAGCAGCTCGGCGGCGCTTGCCTCGTCGTGGAGCTCGAGCGCGTAGCGCAGCGCCCGTGGCAGGTCGCCGGCGGCGCGGGCGGCGGCCAGCGCGGACCGGAAGTCCCACAGCTTTTCGTAGAGATCGGCCGCGCGCGCCGGCTGGCCGCGGGCGAGGGCCTGCGCGGCAGCGTCGGCATGGCGGCCGGCTGCGATCAAGTCCGCGACCGGGTCGTCGCCGCTTTCGTTGAATTCCACGCCGGGGGAATGGTACCTCACCGGGACTCATGCACCAGCGTAGCGCCCATCGCTCCTTGCTCGTCGTCGGCTCGGTCGCGTACGACGATATCGACGGTCCGTTCGGGTTCCACAAGGACCTGCTCGGCGGCTCGGCCTCGTTCATCGCGCGCGCCGCGGCGTACTTCACGAAGCACGTGTCCGTGGTCGGGGTCGTCGGCGACGACTTCGAGCAGAAGTACCTCGACGAGCTCGTCGCGCTCGGCGTCGATGTCTCGGGCGTCGAGCGCAAGCACGGCGAGACCTTCCACTGGGTCGGCAAGTACGCGCCCGACCTCGCGACTCGCGAGACGCTCGATACCCGGCTCGGCGTGTTCGCCGACTTCGCCCCGAAGGTCCCCGAGAAGCATCGCGACGCGCAGCTCGTGCTGCTCGGCAACATCGATCCGCCGCTCCAGCTCGACGTGCTGAAGCAGGTCCGCGCGCCGGCGCTCGTCGCGCTCGACACGATGAACCTGTGGATCGACATCAAGCGCCCCGAGCTCCTCGCGGTGCTCGCGAAGGTCCACACGCTGATGGTCAACGACGAGGAAGCGCGCCAGCTCGCCGGCGAGCACAACCTCCGCGCCGCCGCGAAGAAGATCCTCTCGATGGGGCCGACGTCCGTGATCATCAAGCGCGGCGACGCGGGTGCGCTGCTGTTCCACGCCGAGGGCGCGTTCGCGGCGCCCGCGATGCCGCTCTCCGAGGTCAAGGATCCGACGGGCGCGGGCGACAGCTTCGCCGGCGGCCTCATGGGCTACCTCGCGTACGCGGGCGATCTGTCGCCGAAGACGATCCGCACCGCGATGATCATGGGCAGCGTGATGGGGAGCTTTGCCGTCGAGCAGTTCTCGGTCGACGGCCTGCGCGATCTCACGCCGGCGCGGATCCAGAAGCGATTCGACGACCTGGTCGAGCTGGTGGAGTTCGATCGCGTCACGCTGTAGATCGCCCCAGCAACACTCTGCAATGCGCCGGCAACACGCGCGACATCTGATCGGCGCACCGTGCCGCCATGCGCGCACTCCTCGTGTGGTTGCTGATCGGGGCATGTCACCACGATCCGGCTCCGGCCGAACCGAGTGACAAGCCGCCGCTGCCTCCGGCCTCCGGCACGCCGATCGGGTTCCTGATCGACGACGCCGGCGAGCTGAAGCTGTCCGACACCCAGGTCGCGAAGCTGCGCGACCTCGACACCAGTCTCGCCGCCGAGCTCGAGGCGATCGACGCCCAGACGCGTGCGGCAACCAAGCCCGCGGAAGAGGCGTCGGCGACGCCGCCACCGTCGGGCGGTGGTCGCCATCATCGCGGTGGAGGTGGCATGGGCGCCGGCGGGATGGGTGGATCGAGTGGCGGGGGAGGGCGGCATCATCGCGGCGGCGGTGCGGGCTCGGGGGCGGCGTCGCCGTCGGGCACGGCGATCGCGAACAAGCTGTCCGACCAGCGCAGCGCCGACGTCAAGGACGCGCTCGAGCGCGCGTTCGCCGTGCTCGACCCCGGCCAGCAGGCCGCGGCGAAGCAGGTGCTCGCGAATCACGACGTCGATGTCGACGTCACCGTCGCGCCGCCGCAGCTCCCGGCGCCCGCACCCGACGGCGCCGACACCACGGCCGATCCGCCGCCCGAGCCGTAGCGATCAGTCGGTCGCTTCGGCGTGGTGCTGGACCTGGTTCGTCGCCTCGGGCTGCGAGGCGTAGAACTCGGCGATCAGCGTGTCGTCGAACTGATCCGCGAACCGACCGACACCCGCGACCATCGTCGCGAACTCGTTCGCGTCCATGCCCTTGATCGCGCGGCCCGCGTGCAGGATCACCCAGCCGTCCGGCTGGATCGCGAACGACGCCATGCCGCCCATGTACGCGTTGTGCTCGAGCAGCTTGCGGAAGAACAGCGGCGTCTTGTCGTTCGGCGGCTGGCGAAACAGCGGCGCGATCGCGACGATCGCGGAGCCCGAGATCCCGACGAGCACGAACGCCGAGCCCCACTGGAGGCGGACGAGGTTGTTGTCGACCTCCTGCGCCTTTTCGGCGAGGTTGCTGTCCTTCAACAACTGCTCGAGCGTCGGCGTGGTCGACATACCGGCCACATTACACCATGATCCGCGAGGTGACCGGACGCGCGCGCAGCTTGTGGGCCTGGGGCTGGGACGACAAGTTTCCCGACGACGCCGCGCGTGCGGGGCTCGCCCAGCTCGCGCGCGTGCTCGTCCCAGCGGCGACCCCCGCGCCGCGCCCGCTGCCCGCCGAGCCGACCGTGCCCGCGCCGCGGATCGCGCCGCCCGAGGCGCTCGCGGCGTTCTCGTCGCAGGCGCCGCGCGATCGCGCGATCCACACGCGCGGGCGTGCGTTCGCCGATCTGGTCGCCGGCTTCGCGGGCGACTACGCAGGTGCTCCCGCGCTGGTCGCGCGCCCGCGCGATGCCGCGGAGGTCGCGCGCGTGCTCGAGGTCTGCGAGCAGCGCGGCTGGGCCGTCGTCCCGTTCGGCGGCGGGACCTCCGTGGTCGGCGGCGTCGACGCGGCGCTCGCGCGCGGCGAGCGCGAGGCGAGCATCAGCCTCGATCTCGAAGCGCTGTCGGGCCTGCGCGAGCTCGACGCCACGAGCCGGCTCGCGCGCCTCGGCGCCGGAACGCTCGGCCCTCGCCTCGAGGACGAGCTCGCCCCGCACGGCTTCACGCTCCGGCATTTTCCCCAGTCGTTCGAGTTCTCGACGCTCGGGGGTTGGCTCGCGACTCGCGCCGGTGGTCACTACGCGACCGGGCCGACCCACATCGACGATCACTGCCACGCGCTCGACCTCGTCACGCCGCGCGGCACGCTCGCGACGCATCGCCACCCCGCGTCTGGCGCGGGGCCGGAGCCCGCTCGGCTCGTGCTCGGGAGCGAAGGCGCGCTCGGCGTGATCACCGAGGCGTGGATGCGCGTCGTCCCGAAGCCGCGCTGGCGCGCCTCGGCGAGCCTGGCGTTCGCGACGTTCGAGCAGGGTGTCGCCGCGTGTCGCGCCCTCGCGCAGTCGGGGCTGCAACCCGCGAACGCGCGGCTCCTCGACCCGCAGGAGGCGCGACTCCATCGCGTCCGGTTCGACGGCACCGCCGTGCTCCTCCTCTCGTTCGAGTCCGCGGATCACCCACTGTCGGCCTGGCTCGCCCGCGCGCTCGAGCTCGGCCGCGATCACGGCGGCACGGTCGTCGCCGGCCCGAGCGAGAAGGACGACGGCGCGAGCAACCCCGAGCGAGGCGCCGCCTCCGCGTGGCGCGATGCGTTCTTCGCCGCGCCGTACCTCCAGTCCGCGCTGCTGTCGATCGGCATCCTCGCCGATACGTTCGAGACGTCGTGCACGTGGAGCCAGTTCCCCGCGCTCCACGCGCGGATCATGCACGACCTCCTTCCCGAGCTGGCCGGCGGCACGATCGCGTGTCGGTTCACCCACCTCTATCCCGACGGCCCTGCGCCGTACTACACGTTCCTCGCCCCGCTCCGCCTCGGCGACGAGCTCGCGCAGTGGTCGCACCTGAAAGCGGTCGCATCCGACGCGCTCGCCGCCGGTGGCGGCACGATCACGCATCACCACGCGGTCGGCCGCACCCACATGCCGTGGTATCGCCGCGAGCGTCCCGCGCTGTTCGGCGAGGCGTTCGCCGCGGTCAAGCGCACGCTCGACCCGGCCGCGATCTGCAACCCCGGCGTGCTGACCTAGCGATTCAGCGCCAGGTCCCGCCGATGTCGAGGACGAGCGCGTCGTCGCGCACGTCGAGCGTCGCGGTCATCGTCGACAGCGAGTTCATCGTCAGCTGGTTCTGCTCGGTCATCAGCGACGGCACCTTCGCCATGAACCGCGCGATGTCCCACGAGAAGTCGAGCAGCGGGCTGTGCGGCGCGTTCGGCGCGGCGAGCGCGGTCTGGACCTCGGCCTGGCTGCGCGGGCCGATCGCGAGCGCGGCGCGGCTGGTGTGGAGTGCGATGTGCGCGGACTGCAGACCCGGCATCCCGAGCATCCCGATCGGCAGCGCGACCGGCTGACCGTCGGGTGCGACCGAGATCCCGAGCGACATCTTCTGGAGCGCCTGGCCGAGCGCGACCGCGATCTGATCGCCCGCGATCAGGAGGTAGCCGCTGCCGCCGGGCGGCGATTCGCTCGCGTCCTCGAGCACGAGCTCGGCGCCGTGGAGCCCGTGCATGTCCTTCGGGACGAGGTCCTTGAGCTCCGCGAGCGCCTCGGCGACGACCTGCTTGGTCACCGCGAGCTGCTCGCACTGGAACGGCCGGTCGGAGAGGCCCTGCAGCCAGCCGCGCACCACGCCGACGCCGGCGTCGACGTCCGCGGCGACCGAGAAGCTCATCAGCGCGTGCGCGACATCGGGCAGCGCGGGCATCGCACCGTGCAGCGATGCGAGCTGCCTCGCCGCGTCCGGCGAGGTCTCGACGACGACCGACGAGAGAAAGCCGTGAACGTCGAGCGAGCGATAGCCGAACAGGATCCGGGGCACCGCCGCGGCCATCCGTTCGAAGTCGGCGTGGCACGCGGGCACCGTGAACACCGACGTGGTCGCGAAGTCGTCCTTGCGCTCGAGCGCGTCGACGACCCGCTTGCTGTCGATGTACGCGATCCCCGTCCCGGTCAGGTGGTAGCGCGCCAGCAGCTTCGCGATGTCGGCAGCGTCGCGCATGCTCCTGCCGACGCGCTCCGTGCCGAGCACGAGCGGCACCGCGTGCGCGATCGAGGTCGTCGGCACGAGCGCCGCGGCGACGTCGTGATCGGTGACCGACAGGATCGCGGTCATCCCGTACTTGCTCGCGACCCAGTACGGCGTGGTGCCGAGCTGCTTCTGCTCGATCTCCGGCATCGCGAGCGTCTTGATCGCGTCGGTGATGATCGCGCGCAGCTTCGCCGGGTCACCGACCTCCATCCGGATCACGGGCCAGATCCCGAGCCCGTAGACCAGCGTGTGGCCGTTGCGCTTGAGCCCGAGGTTCTCCCACCACTTCTTGGGATCGGTGCCGCGCATCGCATCGAGGATCCCGAGCATCGCGCGGCGCGGCGGCGACAGGCCGAGTCGCCGGTCGAGCGGGACTTGCTCCGCCTTCGCGAGCGCGGGCAGGACCATCAGATCGGTATTGCCGAGCATCTTGGCGTGGATCGCATCGCTCGGCGGTTCCATCACCGCGAACAGGTACGGCGTGTCGCTCGGGACGTTCGCGAGCACCTCCGGGCCGGCCCAGCTCCCGCTCGGCGGCGTGGTCGAAGAACTGCTGTGCGAGCACGCGGCGATGGCCGCGACGACGATCAGGAACGAGCGCATGGGGCGCGCAGCATACTACTTACGGCGCCTTTGGCTCGGCCTTGATCTCGACCCGGCGCGGCGGCAACGCGCGCGATCCGCCGAGATCGACCTGACCCGCCAGCACGGCGAACCGGATCGCGAGCCGCGCGAGCGATACGCCGGAGCGGATCACGAACAGCGTCACCGCGCCCTCGGCACCGAACATCGGGTGCCCGGTCGACAGCCACATGTAGCCGACCGTGATCAACACGAACCCGAGCCAGCCGAGCGAGGCGTGGATCAGGGTCAGCGGCCGCTTCACGACAAACCCGACCGAGCGCAGGTAGGTCGCGAGCGCGCCCGGGTCGTGCGACTCGTGGCGCAGCGTCAGCTCGACGCGCGCGTAGTCGCTGACGGTCCACAGGAAGTGGAGGATCGCGAGCGCCGGGAGGAGCGAGACGGCGACCGGCAGCACCAGATCACCGACCGTGAGCGCGTGCTCGATCCGGTTCAGCATCGCGCCGGCGCAGGTCGCGAACACGAACAGCACGAGCAGGTAGCCCGGCAACGCGCACAGCGCGAGCCGCGCGTACGCGAGGTACGTCGAGGCGCCGCTCGCGCCGAAGCAGCGCGCGGTCTCGCTGCGACCTTCGGGACGCTGCGCGAGGACGCCGTAGACGCCGCCGGCGAGGAACCACGAGGCCAGCTGCCAGAGCAGCAGCGCGCCGAAGCCGATGCCGGCGCACGCGAGCATGTTGGCCTTCGCGAACCGGATGCACAGCGCGAGCGAGACCAGGTCTCCGTCGACCGCCTCGTCCCACACCGGGAGGTGTGCGAACGCCTGGGCGAGCACCGCGGCGCACGCCAGCATCGCCGCGATCGCGACGAGCGACTGGACGACGAACACCGTCAGTAGCGTGCCGGTGTAGCGGGTCAGCGCGCGCGTGCCCGAGCCGAGCAGGTCGCCCAGCGTGATCCGGAGGTCGAGCGGCTTCTTCCCACCTTTGACCATCAGGGCCCCACCACCTGCATCAGGGTCTGCGCCCACGACGCGATCCGAGCGCTCGCCCGCAGCGACGCCGCGCCATCTCCCTCGAGCCGGTACGCGTGATCGAGCGGCGAGTCGATCAGGATCTTCTGATCCGGATCGAGCCGTACGCTCGCGAGCTTCGTGCTGTGCTCGACGACGAACCGCTCGAACGTGCCGTTGCCCCGGTCGTCCCAGTGCACCCGCTGGGTCGAGTCGTCCGTGAACCGCAGCTCGACATCGACCGGCACGTGGACCACGCCGGTGTTCTGGACCACGACCTCGCACACCCAGGTGCCGGTGTCCGGCGCGTCGGCTTCGAGGACGGTCTTCTTCGCCTCGTTGAGGCCGCGGATCCCGTGGGCCTGGCGACACTCGGCCGAGCGGATCGACAGCCGCATCCCGCCGACCTGCTGGAACACCGGGTTGAAGAACCAGCCGAGGTCCTGCTCGAGCTGCGCCGAGATCGTCGTGTAGAAGTCGCGGCCCGTCGGATGCTTGAACGCGAACGCCTTCGCGTACGCCTTCATCGCGGCGAGGAACTTGGTCGAGCCGACCTCGTGCTCGAGCGTGAGCAGCGCGCGCAGCGTGTACTCGTAGCTCGCGCTGGCGTAGGTATCGAAGTCGACGAACGCGTACGCCGCGGTCGCGATCGGCTGCGGTAGCGACGCCGGATCCTCGCCGAGCGCGACCCGGAGCGCCGTGATCTCGGCCTGGAACCCGAGCTGATCGATGCCCGAGGTCCGCGCGCCGTAGAGGTCGGCCATCACGTGGGCGTCGGCCCACTCGTTGATGCCCTCGTCCATCCAGGCCTCCTCGGGCTCGTTCGACGCGAGCATCCCCTGGAACCAGTTGTGACCGACCTCGTGGACCGTCGTGAACTCGGGGAGCTTCACGCCGGGCCGCACGAACACCGAGTCGCCCGCGGTGGTGACGAGCGTCGGGTACTCCATGCCGCCGGCGCCCATCGCCGCGTCGGGCGGTGGATCGACGATCGTCATCACCGACCACGGATACGGGACGAAGTACGCCGAGAACTTCTCGAGCGCGCCGATCGCGGCCTGGAGGTGGCGCGTCGCGAACGCCTCCTGCTCCGGGCGGTAGAACACCTGGACCTTCACGGTCTGGCCTTCGTCGACGTGGGCGAGCCCGTACTTGAACTGCATGAACGGATCGGCGGCCCACGCGAAGTCGTGAACGTCCTCGGCGTGGAACGTGTACGTGCGGGTCCCGCCGGGCGACTCGACCTCCGACACGAGCACGCCGGTCGCCGCCACGACGTGGGTCGTCGGCACCGTGATCGCGACGTCGTACGTGCCGAAGTCGGCGAAGAACTCGGTCAGCGCCTGGAGCGGCTGACACGCCCACTGCTCGAGGCCCGGCGGACCGGTGCGCACGCCGATCTTCGGGAACCACTGCCCGACCATGTTGAAGTCGCCCTTGTAGCCGGTGCGCGCGAAGACCTCGGGGAGCTGCGCGGTGAACTTGAAGTTGAGCTCGACGGTCTGGCCCGGCGCGATCGGCTGCGCGAGCGGCAGCTCGGTCACGGTCTCGTCGGGCAGGCCGACCGGCCTCAGCTTCGCGACCTGCTCGACGCCGCCGAGCATCAGCGAATCGACGGTGATCCAGCCCCAGCCGCTGTCGCTCGCTTTCGCGAGCCGCGACTCGCCGTGCGAGCTGCGCATGAACAGCGACGCCTCGTTCTTGAACGCGTTGAGATAGAGGTGGAACGGCAGCTTGTCGACGGGGCTCGCGCCGGTGTTCGTCCAGGTCAGCGTCTCGGTGCCCGCGATCTGGTGGCGGACGGCGTCGAACCGCGCGTCGAGCTTGTAGTTCGCGATCCGCGGCGACCGGGCCGGACCGCCGCCGCGCAGCGCCGGGGTGCCATCCGGCTTGTCGCGCGGGTCGAGCTTGCGGACCTTGGGCGGGCCGTGGTCGTGGCCACATGCCACGACGAGACAGACGGCGAGGGCCCAACGAGCAACCACGCCTCTCTATACACCCGCGCCCCGACTCGCAGTAGGGTGAGGCATGGCCGACGAGCCCGAACGTCCTGTAGATCCGCGCGTGCGGGTCGCCGAGTTCCTCGCGCGCTTCGGTCGCGAGCGCAACCTCAACCTGCCGCCACTCGGCGACGACGGTGTGGGCGTGGTCCAGCGCGGCTCCGCGGTCGTGACGATCCACGTGCTCGCGGACAAGGGCGTGCTGCTGCTCCTGTCGCGGGTCGCGAAGGAGCCGAAGCTCGACGAGGCGAAGGCCCGCCGCCTGCTCGCGCTGTCGTTCACCGAGACGGGTGACGCCGCGTTCGCGCTCCACCCGCAGACCGGTGATCTCTACCTGCGCATCCTGCGCGGCCTCGACAACCTCGACTACGAGGAGTTCGAGGACATCGTCCACTCGATCGCGAAGACCGCGGATCACTGGGACGACAAGCTGATCTCAGAGCTGACGTGATCCTGGCGGACGCCGAGGCGACGGCGGCGGCGGGCGCACGGCTCGCGGCACTCGTCCGCGGCGGCGACGCGATCGCGCTGGTCGGCGAGCTCGGCGCGGGCAAGACCACGTTCACCGCCGGCCTGGTCGCGGCGCTCGGCGGTGCCGGGGCGCACAGCCCGACGTTCTCGCTCGTCCACGAGTACACCGACGGCCGGTTGATCGTGTGGCACGCCGATCTGTACCGGATCGAGCGCGAGGCCGAGCTGGCCGAGCTCGGGCTCGATGACGCGTTCGGCGATCGCCGCGGCATCGTGATCGTCGAGTGGGCCGACCGGTTCGAGATCATGCCGGCCGATCACCTGCGGCTCGAGCTCCGTCACGACGCCGCGGGTCGCGAGCTGGTCGCGACCGGCACCGGGGCGCGCGGTCGAGAGCTCGCCGCCGGGTTGGACACCGGCACCGCCGCCTCGCTTGGCTGAAACCGGCGCGCGCTCGCCGGGTCTCCTAGCCATGCGCTGGTTATGGATCCTCGTCGCGTCGGGACGCATCGCGTCTGCCGACAAGTCGTGTGTCGCGGGGGACCTCTTCACGAAGGACGCGCTCCACGCCGACCTCGCCGTCCTCGCGGCGAAGGAGCTCGACGGCCGCGCGCCCGGCACCGACGGTGATGTCCAGGCGCGCAAGTTCGTCGAGGCGCGGTTCACCTGTCTCGGCCTCGAGCCCGCGGGCGACGGCACCGGTTTCACCCAGGCGTTCGACTCGGGGAACAAGCACACCGCGAACCTGATCGGCTACGTGAAGGGCAGCGACCCGAAGCTCGCCGGCGACATCGTGATGATCAGCGCGCACCTCGATCACCTCGGCGACGGTCACCTCGGCGCGAACGACGACGCGTCGGGCGTGGTCGCGCTGCTCGCCATCGCGCAGGCGGTGAAACAAGATCCGCCGAAGCGCACGCTCGCGTTCGCGGTGTTCGGTGCCGAGGAGGACGGCATGATCGGCTCGGGGTTCTATGCGAAGCATCCCGCGAAGGCGCTGCCGCTCGCGCACGTCGTCCAGTTCGTCGAGCTCGACATGGTCGGCAGCTACAGCTCGGCGGATCTGGTCGCCGCGATGGGCGCGTTCAAGGGCTTCGGCGCGCGCACGCTCCTCGACAAGCACTTGACGAAGAAGCTGCATGTCTCGGCCGGCGGCAAGGCGCGCGGCAGCGACTTCCAGCCGTTTTGCGCGCTCGGCGTGCCCTACACGTTCTTCTGGACGCCGGACCACAAGTGCTATCACGAGCGCTGCGACACGCTCGACCGGATCGATTGGCCGCACCTGATCGAGATCGCGAAGCTCGCCGCTGCGCTGGTCCACGACCTCGGCGACAGCGAGCTCGATCTCGCGGGCCTGCGCGCGAAGAAGGGCTGCGGCGTCTAGAACGTCGTGCGGGTCGTCACGAAGATCCGCGTCGTGCCGTTGAGCCGGTTGCTCGCGAGATACATCGTCCGCGCGCCGTTCGCGACCCACGGCGCGCCGTCGACGAAGCCCGCACCCTCGAGCTCCTCCAGCCGGGTCGCGGTCGAGAACGTCTCGGAGAGGTTGCGCCGCGACGCGACGTAGGGCGCGACGACGCCGCTGAGATCGGACTGGAAGTACAGCGCGAGCCCGTCGAGCGACAGGAAAGGCGCATCCTCGGCGGCCTGGGTATCGAGCCCGAGCGGCACGAGGGTGGCGATCTTCTTCGTCGTCTCGTCGAACGTTCCCTCGAACAGCTCGCGATTGCCGTCATCGCCGTGGGCGCCGACGATCACCAGAGGTCCAGGCCCGAACGTCGCGCTGGTCATCGTCAGCGGCATCACGCCGGTGTAGACCAGCGGGACCGGCGTGCTCCAGTCGGTCGGCGACGCATTCTGGGTCGCGTAAAACACCTGGTCGACGGTCCCGGAGCCGTCGCTGATCTCGAGGAACATCTTGGTGCCGTCGCCCGAGACCTTCGGCAAGCGGACGATCACGTCGGTGGGCAGGGCGTTGAACGCGACCGGCGCCGGCGTCCCCCAGGGGTCGTTCGCGACGGCGCGATGCGCGGTGTAGAGCTTGTCGCCGCTGACGTAGTAGATCGTGAGCTGGTCGGACGTCAGCGTCGGATCCGAGGCGTTGCCGGTCGTCGTCGTCAGCGTGGAGACGAGCGTCGGCGCGCTCCACTGGGCGGCGCACTCCGTGAATTCGGGGTCGCTGAACGCAGGGCCGACGAGCGTGCACGCGACGTCCGCGCTCGCACACGGGGTCGCGCTCTTCGTGAAACGAATCGGGATCGCGACGCCGGCCTTGTTCTTCAGCGTGAACGAGACGAGCGCGGTGAAGCTCGCGTTCGCGCCGAGCGAGCCATTCGGTGTCAGCTCCGCCGCGCAACTGGTGTTCGACCCGTTGTGCAGCGTGGTCGCGAGCTCGAGCCCGCCGACCTGGAGCTTGGTGCCGAGCGGCGAGTGCGCATCGCCGATGAGGAAGTCCATGCAGTCGTAGCCGCCGGTCGGGGGGCGATCGAGCACCAGGGTCTCGCCGCACGCGGTGCCGTTCCCTTGATCGTGGAGCGGACACTCGTAGTGCGGCAGGCTCGCGAGGTCCTTGCCGGCCGCCTGGAGATCCGACGCGCACGCGACGTCATCGGGACCGGTGCACTGCGTACACACGTCGAACGGCAAGCACGTGTGGCCGGCGACGCACGCGCCCATCGCGCGCGGCACGCCGTCGGTGCACGGCTCGCCGCCGAGCTGGCAGTCGTTGTCGTCGGCGGGGCCGACCGACGCGACGAGGCACGTGGCCTCGGCCGGATCGGCGGGACGCATGCCGAGATAGACGTCCGGGTTGCACTCGAGCTTCGCGTCGTCGAGGAGGCCGTCGCAGTCTTGATCGTTCTCGGCGACGACGAAGTACGGATGATCCTCGCCGGCGACGACGACGCCCGCACACGCCGCGTCGAACTGCGAGGTCGTGGGATCCGGGCTCCACAGCGCGATCTGCATCGGCTGGCCCTGTGCGCCGAGCGGTGCGATCGGCGAGGTCAATGTCAGCTCGTAGCCCGCGAAGTCCGAGCCGTCGACCGGCGCGAGATCGTGGACGAGGCCGGCGGCGATCGGCAACTGGTCCGCGTCGTAGCCGACCGCGATCGCCACCGGGATGCTCGCGTCGGTGTCGAACACGAAGCGCAGCTCGCTCTGGCCGTCGACGGTGACGACGTCGCTCGCATTGCCCGGATCGCGGACCCAGTACTCGGCGTCGTCGACCTGAACCTTCGAGCTCGGCGTCAGCGACGTGGTCGCCGAAGTGCCGGTGCCGATGTAGAGCCGGATCGCGCGGACGTTCGGGTTCCCGTTCTCGACGAGCACGACGATGCCGTGGTGCGACTGACAGCTCGCCAGCCCGACGAGCATCACCACTCCAAGAGTTACCCGCATCGCCTCTAGCGTAAGCCGGAACGCGACGACCGTGGTAGCTTCCTGCGATGCGTCGCCTGGCCCTGGCGCTCCTGGTCGTGACCGGTGTCGCACATGCGGATGTGGTGCGGCGCACGAACGCACCTCTGGCGAGCTTCGACCCCGACACGGTCTACAAGATCCCGCGCGGGCACGGTCCGGCCGAGGGCCCGACCGAGGCGCCGATCACGATCGTCGACTGGAGCGACTACGCCTGCGGCTATTGCAACCGCGCCCAGGAGACCCTCGACCGGCTCGCCCGTTTGTACCCGGGGCAGATCCGCTGGGTTCACCGGATCCTCCCGCTCGACGACGACAACACGATCGCCGCCGAGGCCGCACTCGCGGCCGCCGCGCAGGGCCGGTTCCGGCCGATGCACGCGCGGCTCTACGCCGTACGCGGGACCGTCGATCGCGCGGCGGTCGAGTCGTTCGCGCAGGAGCTCGGCCTCGACATGGTGCGGTTCCGCGCCGACCTCGACGCCGGCACGTATCGCGCGCAGATCGCGGCCGACGTCGCCGATGCGGCGCAGCTCGGGGTGAGCGGCACGCCGATGTTCTTCTTGAACGGGCGGCCGATCCACGGCAGCCAACCGTTGAAGGTGTTCGCCGAGATCGCGGACCAGGAGCTGATCCGCGCGACCGGTGTGCGCGCACAGCACCCGCCGAATCTGTACGAGGCGCTGGTCGCGAGCGGCAAGCCGGCCGCGGATGCGCCTCCGGATGCGAGCAACGAGAGCGCGGAGCTCAGCCCCAACACGGCCTACAAGGTCGGGCTCGGGTTGCCGGGGCACCAGCTGGGGCCCGACGACGCGCTCGTCACGATCGTCGAGTTCAGCGACTTCCAGTGCCCGTACTGCGCGCGCCAGGCGCCGGTGCTCGCGAAGCTCCATCAGAAGTACGGCAACCAGGTCCGCATCATCTATCGCCACATGGCGATGACGTTTCACCGCAACGCGAGCCTCGCGGCGGAGGCAGCGGTCGCGGCGGCGGACCAGGGAAAGTTCTGGGCGTTTCACGATCAGGTGTTCGCGCACTTCGGTCACCTCGCGCGCACGGACCTCGAGGGCTTCGCGCAGGCGATCGGGCTCGACATGGCGAAGTTCCGCGCCGCGCTCGACGATCGTCGCTATCGCGATGCGGTCGTCGCCGAGACCGCGGCGGCCGAGGCGATCGGCGTCGACGGAACGCCGACGATGTTCCTCAACGGTCAGCCGGTGAGCGGCGCCCGCGACGAAGCGGGGCTCGACAAGATCGTCGGCGCGATGATCGATCACGCGAAGGAAGCGGTCGCGCGCGGGCTCGATCCTCGCGACCTCTACGCGATGGTGATGAGCATGGCCGAGGGCGACGATCGCGCCGATCCGTCGGCGATCCCCGATGCGCATGCGGGCGCGGGCGGGCACCTGGAGCTGCGCTCGGACGATCGCGCGCGCGCCGTGAGCGCGGCGTGCCGGCGTCACGATGGCGCGCGGGCCGGGCAACTCGCCGGCCGGCTCGAGGGCGACGCGAAGAAGCGTGCGGCGGCCGTGTGCTCGGGCGAGGGGATCGATCTTCCGTGATCCGGGCCTGAACCGCGATCACGTCGTCAAACCCGACGACACGATCGGTGGATGGGCGTTGCCTGACACGTGATGACGACTTCGCCGTCGTGTGTCGCACGGCTGTCGCGTGGTACTCGATTCACGTCTTGTCGACGGTCCGCCACACAGGCTGCTTGGAAAACTGACATCGCACATGGCGCAGGTACCGCCAATCACGCCGACAGGGTGATGGCACCGAGGATGCAATGCGTCCGACCCCATGAGTGCGGATGTCCGGTTCGGCGACTACGAGGTGGTGGCACCCCTCGCCAGCGGAGGGATGGGTGGCGTGTATTTGGCAACCCACCGTACGACCGGCGATCGAGTTGCTCTCAAGGTCCTCGATCCGCACTTTGCCAACCATGCAGAGGTGGTCGACCGGCTGTACGCGGAGCAAGCGGTGTCGGCGCGGGCGAGTCATCCCGGGCTGGTCGAGATCCGCTCCGCGGCGCGCTCGGCGGACGACGTTCCTTATCTGGTGATGGAGTATCTCGAAGGCGAGACGCTGGCCGCCCTCCTCGAAAGAGGTGCGGTCGATGTCGATACGATCGTCACGACGTGCGCGCAGATCGCGGAGGCACTCGCGGCGCTGCACGACGCCGGGATCGTCCACTGCGACGTCAAGCCGGAGAACCTGTTCGTCCAGACCAACCGTGCGGTGAAGGTGATCGACTTCGGCGTGTCGCGCCTGGTCGACGAGCCACCGCCGGAAGAAGCGGCGATCGCGGGCACGCCGGCGTACATGGCGCCGGAGCAGTGGCGCGGCAAGCCCGAGCTCGCGTCGGATGTCTACTCGCTCGGTTGCGTGATGTACGAGCTGCTGACGGGCAACGTCCCGTTCGACGGCTCGCTGCCGCAGCTGATGATGGCGCACATGGAGCAGCGGCCGGCGCGACCGTCGTGGCTGCGCACCGCGGTTCCGGCGGAGGTCGAGCGGCTCGTGCTTCGCGCGCTCGGCAAGGTGGCGGGAATGCGCCCGACGATGGCGGAGATGGCGCGCGCGCTCGCGCGGCTCGTCGATCAGCAGCGCCCGAGCGATACGCTACGCATGGCGGGCTAGCGCCTCGATGATCTTGACCCGGCCCGCGCCCGCGAGCTCGAGGTCGGGAAGCTCGTCGGTGAAGTCGCGCGGATCGAGGACGACGCCTTCGAAGCCCGCGCGCTCGAGCTCGCCCTCGGCCTCGACCGCGTCGGCGAAGTGGATGTGGACGCGGCCGCGCACGAACGCGGACAGCACCCACGAGAACGCGTGGATGATCGCGCCGCGGTTCGCCTCCTCGAGGATGATGTCGGAGTAGTAGATCCCTTTCGGGAAGGGTGCGAGTGCGCGCGCGAAGCGGTCCCACATCCCGAGCACGGTCGGGCGATCGAAGTAGTTGATCAGGCCCTCGGTGATGATCGCGGTGCCGCGTGCCGGATCGAGGCGACCGGCGATCGCGCCGATCGAGGTCGGGCCCGTCTCGGCGAGCGCGTCGACCTCGGTCGTGTAGTGGTGCGCCGTCTCGCCGCCGAGCTCGGCAAGGATGCGCTGCTTGTTCGCGAGCATCCCGGGCAGGTCGGCCTCGACGTACGTGATCCGACTGCCGTAGCGCGAGCGAAACCGCCAGCCGCGCGGCGAGAGCCCGCACGCGACCTCGATGATCTGGGTGACCTCGCCGGCCTCGATCGCGTGGGCGAGGCGCAGATCGATCAGCCGGTGCCGCGCGAGCAACATGCCGTCGAGCGATGGCTTGCCGAGCGTCGCCGCCGCGAGGTTCGCCCCGCGCAGCGAGAGCCACAACAGGCGCCCCTTGCGGGTCGCGAACGCCTCGTGGGACTGGCCGTGCGCGAACCAGACGTAGCCGGTGTAGTGCGCCGTTGGTGAGATCTGCTCCGGATGGGCACGTGCCATGCACCGGACTGTATGTGTTATTTCGGAAGGTTACCTAGGAGATCGGCACTGAACGGATCCGGAGTGGATCACTGAACATCAGACCAGTACGCTATGGAGTAGAGCATGCGAATCGCCTGCATCCACATTCCGCAGTACGCGCTCCAGTGCGCCACGCGCATCGATCCGTCGTTGCGCGGTAGCGGCGCTGTCGCGATGGTCGACGCGCAGGGTCCCGCCCCGCGGATCGCCGGCTCCGGCCCGCTGCACGCACCCGTGGTGGTAGCGTGCTCGCGCGCGGCGTGGGCGCTCGGCGTCCGGCTCGGCATGACGGCGACGGCGGTCCGCTCGATCGCCGCCGAGGTCTCCATCGTCGGCGTCGATCCGGTGAACGAGCGCGAGACCGTGCGGGCGATCGCGGATGCCCTGCTCGGCATCACGCCGATCGTCGATCTCGGTGGTCGGGTCGGTGCCGGTGGCGCACATCTCGCGCTCTACGCCGAGGTCCCGCAGAAGACGCGCGGTCACTCGTTCGGCGACAAGGTGCTCGAGCGGCTCGCGCAGCTCGGCCTGACCGGCCGGATCGGCATCGCGGATGATCGCTTCACGGCGTGGGTCGCCGCGGCGTATGGCCCGGCGGCCGAGCCGGTCGCGCGCGGCGAACAGCAGCTCGGCCTCGTCCAGCGCACCGAGGATCACGGCGTCGTCACGATGGTGCCGCGCGGCGGCTCGGCCGCGTTCCTCGCGCCGCGCCCACTCTCGCTCCTCGCGATCTCTCCCGAGGTCCAGCACATGCTCGAGGCGCTCGGCGTGCGCACGCTCGGCGAGTTCGCGGCGCTGCCCGCACCGTCGGTCGCGCGCCCGCTCGAGGCCGATTATCGCGCGCTCGCTCGCGGCGAGAGCGGCACGCACCTCCGTCCCTACGCGCCCGACGCCGCGATCCGCGAGGAGCTCGTCGTCACCGCGGGCAACGTGCTCGACGGCGCGAACGCGGTCAGCGGTCCCACCGCGATCGCTCAGGTCGCGCGCCGGATCGCGCTCCGCCTCGACGGTCGCGGTCGGGCCGCGGCTCGCCTCGAGCTCGCTGCGATCACATCCGCCGGCGTCACGGTCCTCGCACCCGAGCTCGCCGAGCTCGCGCTCGGCCCCGCCACGTTCGCCGCGCAGGCCGAGCTCCCCGGTCACGTCGACGCACCGGCGACGCCTTCGCTCACGTCGGCCGAGGAGCTCGCGCGCGCGTTCGCGCCGATCCTCGATGCCGTCGCCGCGGCCGAGGCCTGGCGCCTGCGCGTCACTGTTACCGGCGAGGCCGTCACCACGGTCGACGAGCACGATGTTGCCGTCACGACCGAGCTCGCGATGCGCGCGCCGGTCGGTGTCGTCGACGGCGCCGTCGTGCGCGATGTCGCCGCGCTGGGCAGTGGCGCGATCGCGGCCCACGCGTCGATCGGCCGCGTCGCGTCCGCGGGCGGCACGAGCGCCGCGCACGGGACCAGCCGGATCGCGGCGGTGCACACCGCGTCGTCGTCGAGCTCGCGCGCCGCGCACCTGTCTTACGGGGCGCAGCCAGCGCACGAGCCGCGCGGCATCCGTCCCGCCAACTCGAACGAAGGCTCCAGCCCGCTCGCCGGCGCCACGCCCGATCCGCTCGCGGTCGTGCTCTCGACCTCCGGTGCGCTGTTCGCACTCACGCCCGGCCAGCCCGATCGTGCCGAGCGCGCCCATCGCCGCACGCGTCGCGGCAAGCAGCGCCGGTCCCGTTCGATGACCGCGCCGGTCCAGGCCCGCCTGTTCGATCGGCGTTGACCCCGGGCCGTCCCCGCCCGGGGCGTCGTGGTAAGCAGTTCCCATGGCCAGCAACGTGGAAGCCCAGCTGCGCGAGCAGCTGACCGCGGCGATCAAGGCGAGGGATCTCAAGACCGCCAACTTGATCCGCATGATCAACACCAAGGTCATGGAGCGCAGGACCGCGAAGGACTTCAAGGGCGAAGTCGACGACGCGCTGATCCTCGACGTCATCAGCGCGTACAAGAAGCAGATGGAGAAGGCCCGCGGCGAGTACGTCAGCGCCGGCGAACGCGGCAAGGAGCAGATCGCCGAGATCGATTTCGAGGTCGAGTGGTGCGCGAAGTGGCTGCCGAAAGGTCTCTCCGAGGCCGAGCTCCGCGACGCCGTCGCGAAGGCCGTGGCGGCGCTACCCGCCAAGGATCCGAAGATGGCCGGCCGGGTGATCGGGACGATCAAGAAGGAGTTCGGGGATCGGGCCGATGCCGCGCTGGCGAAGAAGATCGCGGAAGAGTTGCTGAGCGCGCCGTAGGGCGGCGAGAACGCGCACGCCGCTCGCTGCTCGCGCGCTCCGGCGAGACCGCGCACACCGCTCGCTGCTCGCGCGCTCCACGCGCGGGCGCCGGCGCGAGCACGCGTGATCACGGCGGCGCCCCCGCACGCTCGTCCCGGCTGCGCCCTTGCTTGTCTCCGTGCGTGGACGGCACCGAGCAGGACAACGTGATGGCCTCCCTGATCGCCGATCGAGAGGCGTTGCGCGCGCGGGTGCGCACATCGTGCAGCTCCGCGACCCCGTTCGGCCGCATCGTCGAGTGTCGGCGCGCACTCGATCCGCGCACCTCGAGACGGCGAGTCGTGCTGCCGAGCCCGCGTCGCAGCATGCGAGTGGCTGACACACGGGTGAAGGCCTCTCGCAACGCGCCCGCACCTAGCATGCAGGTATGCGGAGCTTCCTCTTGTGCGTGTTGCTCGTGGGCTGCACCGACGCTGCCGATGTCGCGACGACGGTCGTCCACGTCCATCTCTCGGCGACCTGCGAGACGCCGGAGTGCATCACGGCGTCCGAGGTCTTCGTGCATGACTGCGATCCGCTTGGCACGTCGGCCGTGACGTCGACGACTCGCAGCGTCGAGGTGCTGACGTCCGACGACGCGAAGGACATCGCGGCGTACGTGCAACTGCAATATACGAGCGACCAGGATCCGCGCGGGGCGTCGGAGCTGACGTACTGGGATCACGTGTTGCGTGCCGACGAGACCGCCGACGTGTACTCCGCCTATGACGGCACGCTGCTGTATCGCCTCACAGCCGCGGGCGACGCGATCGATATCGCGAACGACAAGCTGATGACGACGAACGGAACGACGTTGACGTTCGCGTACGACGCCGATGGCGTCGCAGCGGTCGAAGATCATCAGATCGACGCGCCGAAGGAGGTGCGCCTCGAGACCGACGAGCCGGGACTCACGGATGCGTGCTGCAGCGCCGGCCGCGCCGGGGATGGCGGGCTGGTGATGATCGCGATCGTCGGCGGTTTGCGCCTGGGGCGGCGCCGCTCGCCCCGGCCGCGCTCTGCTTGATCCGGTGCCTTCAGTCGTCGAGGCCGACGAGCGTGCGAGCGTCGTCGCCGTCGAGGTGGGCCTCGCGGGCGAGCGCGAACGCGGCCGCTTCGAGCCACTCGCGGCGGCGCTCGGCGGAGGCGCGGCTGGCCTGGCGCAGCGCCGCACGAGCGGACGCGGGCACGTCTGCTTCGTGGAGGAGCAGGGGCAGGAGGGAGAGAGTCATGGGGCGACCTTTCGGTGAGCGGTCAGCGAGCTACCGAGGACCAGCGGGATGCCGGCGCGGCGGGGAAGGGGTGGTGGCGGGGTTGCCGTCTCCGATGCAATCTGGCGGGAGACCGTGATCGTCGCCTGCTGCATGATAGTCACAATAGCCGTGACTATCACTGGTGTCAATACCGTGGAGGATGGTTATATTGCCGGCATGGCAAATGCGCGGTCCATCCCACACCTCACCCGCCTGTCCCGGCGCGTCGGCGCCAGCGCGACGGAAGCGGCGCTCGGGATGAACCTGAAGCAGACCTACCTGCTGGCCGCGCTGCGCGACCATGGGGCACTCCCGCAGAACGAGCTGTGCGACCGGATGCACCTGACCCAGAACACGGTCGTGACCTGGCTCAACGAGCTCGAGGACATGGGCTACGTGTCGCGCGTCCGCGATCCCGACGATCGGCGCAAGCACAACGTCGCGCTGACCCCGAAGGGCGAGCTCGCGCTCGAGCGCGCCGAGACCGAGCTGCGCCGGCTCGAGGACGAGAGCCTGACGAAGCTGAACGCCGACGAGCGCACCCAGCTGCGCCGCCTGCTCGCGAAGGCGCTCGACGGCCTGTGAGCGCCGGCACCGCAGCTGTCGGACGCGCGTTCGGTTGATCCCCGAGCTCGCTCGCGCGTGCCCGACACGTCGGGGGCGCGGATCTGCGCCATCTCCCACCATCAATCTCTCAAGAACGCGCCGAATTCACAAGGCTGTGTTTTCGAGACGAGATGCGTAGCTTGCGCGGCCATGACTTCCCCCCACCAGAGTTACGTGTTGGGCTTTCAGAAGATCTGCCAGGCCGATGTCGCGATCGTCGGCGGCAAGGGCGCGCACCTCGGCGAGCTGTCGCGGATCGAGGACGTGCGCGCGCCCGCTGGCTTCTGCGTGACCACGGACGCCTACCGGAAGGTGCTGATGGAAGCACCGTCGCTCGACGCACACGTCGATCGGCTCGCCGGCGTGAGGGCGGACGATCGCGACGCGATCCGTTCGATCAGCGAGGCGATCCGCCGGACGATCGAAGAGCTCGCGATCCCGCGCGAGGTCGCCGCCGCGATCGCGAGCGGGCTCGCCGAGCTCGGCGACGACGCCGCGTACGCGGTCCGGTCCAGCGCGACGGCGGAGGACTTGCCGACCGCCTCCTTCGCGGGCCAGCAGGACACGTACCTGAACATCGTCGGGCCCGCGGCGATCCTCGAGCACGTGCGCCGGTGCTGGGCCTCGCTCTACACCGAGCGGGCGGTGACGTATCGCCTGCGCAATCGCTTCGACCACCGGAAGGTCCACATGGCCGTGGTGGTCCAGCACATGGTGTTCCCGCAGGCCGCCGGCATCCTGTTCACGGCGGACCCGGTCACCGGCAACCGCAAGGTCGCGTCGATCGACGCCAGCTTCGGCCTCGGCGAGGCGCTGGTCTCGGGCCTCGTGAACCCGGACGTCTACAAGGTGCGCGACGGCGCGATCGTCGCCAGGACGATCGGTACCAAGCGCATCGCGATCGAACCGTCGCCGGCGGGAGGGACGCACGAACACGCGATCGAGCCGGCGCGGCAGCAGCAGGCCGCGCTCACGGATCCGCAGATCGTCCGGCTCGCGCAGCTGGGCCGGCGGATCGAAGCGCACTTCGGCCGGCCGCAGGACATCGAATGGTGCCTCGTCGCCGAGGACTTCCAGATCGTCCAGAGCCGGCCGATCACCACGCTGTTTCCGATCCCCGAGGTCGGTGACGACGAGAACCACGTCTACGTGTCCGTTGGTCACCAGCAGATGATGACCGACGCGATCAGGCCGCTGGGCATCTCGCTGTTCCAGCTGAGTGGCCCGCGCCGGCTCGATCGGGCCGGCGGCCGGCTGTTCGTCGACGTCACCCAGGAGCTCGCGTCGCCCACGACCAGCGCGACGATCCTGATGCTCGGACGCTCCGATCCGTTGATCGGCGATGCCTTGAAGACGCTCCTCGATCGCGGCGATTTCGTCCGTGCTCTGCCAAACGCGGCTCCCGCTGCACTGCCCCCGTGGAGCGCGGGTCCTCCGATCGAGACCGATCCGGCGATCGTCACCGAGCTGATCGAGCGCGGTCGTGCCTCGATCGCCGGCGTGCAGCGCGAGATCGAGGGGAAGTCCGGCGCGGCGCTGCTCGACTTCATCGTCGCGGACCTCGAGCACCGGTCGGCGGTGTTCGATCCGCGGAGCATGAAGGTGGTGATGGCGGCGATGGAGGCCACCTGGTGGCTGAACGAGCACCTCCAGGCGTGGCTCGACGAGAAGAACGTCGCCGACACGCTCGCGCAGTCGGTCGCGAACAACGTGACCTCCGAGATGGGCCTGGCGCTCCTCGATGTCGCGGACGCGATCCGGCCGCATCCGCAGGTGGTGGCGTTTCTCCAGCGCGTCGAGGACGACGCCTTCCTCGACGAGCTGGCCGGGCTCGAGGGCGGCCCCGAGGCGCGAGCCGCGATCGCGGCGTTCCTCGCGAAGTACGGCATGCGATGCGCCGGCGAGATCGACATCACGCGGCCGCGGTGGAGCGAGCGCCCGACCACGCTGATCCCGATCCTCCTCGGCAACATCAAGAACTTCGAGCCGGGTGCGGGCGCGCGGCGCTTCGAGGAGGGTCGCCGGAGAGCAGCGCAGAAGCGGCAGGAGGTGGTCGAGCGCCTGCGCGCCTTGCCGGATGGCGAGGCCAAGGCCGAGGAGACCGAGCGGATGATCGATCGCCTCCGGACGTTCGCCGGGTATCGCGAGTATCCGAAGTACGCCCTCGTCTCGCGCTACTTCATCTACAAGCAGGCCCTGATGCAAGAGGCCGCACGCCTCGCCCGGTCCGGCGTGCTGCGCGACCCGGACGACATCTTCTTCCTCACGTTTCAGGAGCTCCAGGAGGTCGTGCGAACCCGGCAGGTGGATGGCGAGCTCCTTCGCCGGCGCGAGGAAGCGTTCCGATCGTACGAGGCGCTCACGCCACCCCGCGTACTCACCTCGGAGGGCGAGGCGCTCACCGGTGCGTATCGCCGCGACGACGTGCCGGCGGGCGCGCTCGTCGGCCTCGCGGTCTCCGCCGGTACGATCGAGGGACGGGCGCGCGTCGTCGTCGACATCGCGCAGGCCGCGCTCGAGCCCGGAGACATCCTGGTCACCGCGTACACCGATCCGAGCTGGACGCCGCTGTTCGTCGCGATCAAGGGCCTGGTCACGGAGGTCGGCGGGCTGATGACCCACGGTGCCGTGATCGCGCGCGAGTACGGCTTGCCGGCCGTCGTCGGCGTCGAGCAGGCGACTCGCCGGATCCGCGACGGTCAGCGGATCCGGGTGCACGGCACCGAGGGATACGTCGAGCTCCTCACGCCGGATGAACCACGCCCTGATACGTGTAGCTGAGCCAGCTCGCACCATCGGTGTAGCCGGCGTCGAGCTCGTCGGTGGCGAAGGCGGCGCCGCCGAGGATCGCGACGACATCGCGATCGAGCCGGCAGCCGCCGGCGACGCGGCGCCACACGGGCGTGAGCCGGTGCTGCCAGCGGCGCGTCGATGGGTCGGGGGCAAGCCCGTGCTCGACGACGATCAGGTCGCCACCGGGACGCAGGACGCGGCGGACCTCGCGCAACGCGGCGAGCGGATCGCCGACGCTACACAGCGTGTACGTCACGACGACGGAGTCGAACGAGCCGGCGTCGAATGGGAGCTGCTCGGCCGCGGCCTCGACGAGCTCGACGGGGACGGGCGCCGAGCTCGCGCGCGGTGCGGCGCGGGCGAGGAGGGCACGTGACGGATCGATGCCGGTGACGCGGGTGACCGCGGCGGCGTCGTAGAACGCGAGGTTGAGGCCAGAGCCGACGCCGAGCTCGAGCACGGCGCCGCGGGCGCGCGGAATCCACCGGCGGCGCTCCTCGAGGATCGTGGTGCTGCGGCAGGCCTTCTCGACGAGGAACGGCACGACGTGACGGGACCACAGGCTCATTGGCAGGGCCCACCATGGCGCCGGCGCGGGCGCGATGCAAACCTTCGCGTATGTTCGCGACCTCGAGCGACGGTTCCGAGATCTACTTCGAAGCGACGGGCGAGGGCGAGACGGCGCTCGTGTTCGTCCACGGCTGGAATGGCAACGTGCGGTGGTGGGACGCCCAGCGCGACGCGCTGGCCAGCCGCTATCGGATCGTCGCGCTCGATCTCGCGGGGCACGGACGATCGGCACCGGCGCGGATGCCGGGCTCCGCCGCCGCCTACGCCGCCGACATCCTCGCGGTCGTCCAGGCGATCGACGCGCCGCGGATCGTGCTCGTCGGCCACTCGATGTCGGGCGGATACGTCACCGCGGCAGCGCCAGACGTCGAGCGGCTCGCGGCGCTGATCCTCGTCGACACGCTGAAGCACCTCGACGGGATCCCGACCGCCGAGCAGGCGGACGCGATGCTCGCGCGGTATCGCGCCGACTATCGCGACGCGGTCACCACGCTGTTGCCGCCGTTTCTGTTCGCGCCCGCGACGCCGCCGGCGGTCGTCGAGCGCTTGCAGCGCGAGTTCCTGACGGTGACGGGCGACGTCGCTGCAGCGCTCGTCGAGCCGCTCTATCGGATGGACCTGCGTGCGGCCGCGCGCCGCGTGACGGTGCCGGTGCGCGGCATCGGCTCCGACCTCCATCCCGACACCGCCGCGGCGAACCGCGCGTACTTCGCCGATTACACGTATCGCGCGCTCGCGGGCTGTGGTCACTACCCGATGCTCGAGGTCCCCGACGCGTTCACTGCGGCCCTGCGCGCCGAGCTCGCCGCACTCGGCGCATGACCGCTGATCTCGCCGCGCGCTACCCTTCGCGGGTCGCGCGCGAGAACAGGATGTTGTTCTCGAGGTGGATATGTTGCATCAGCTCGGCCTCGACGTGCGCGAGGCCGCGATAGAGCGCGGTCCAGGTCGCGCACGCGTGCGCCGGCAGCTGGAGATCGCCCGTCCGCTCGCGGATCTTCGCGAGGTACTCGCGGTGCGAGTCGTGCTCGCTCTCCAGCGTGCGTACCGGCATGGCCACGCCTTCGCCGCGCGCGCCGCGCCGGATCATCGGGAACAGGACCCGCTCCTCCTTCTGCATGTGCTGCTCCATCTCGGCGAAGAACTCGCCGAGCACGTCGGCCAGGCCCGCCGGTACACCCGGCTTGTCCGCGTGGACGCGCTCGACCTTGCGCGCCGCCTCGATCAGCGGCGGCACGTCGCGCCGCAGCGCCGCGTGAAAGTGGCTCTCGATGTGATCCGCGAGGTCGGCCAGCGAGCGCTGCTCCCACCGCGGGGTGTCGTCGCTGCGCTGCGCTTCGGCGGCGAGCTCGTCGAGGATCGCGGCGGTATCCAGACCGAGCCCGGCGCACGCGTCGGCGAGCGAGCGGCGACCGCCGCAACAGAAGTCGAGCTTGTGGCGCAGGAACACGCGGGTGGCGGAGGGATGCGTGCGAGCGAGGTCGGCGAGAGACGAAGACGATTCCATGCTCGGCGGTGGTGCAGCTCGTGGACCAGATGTCACCGAGCGAGATTTCCGCGCACGAATCGCGGGTGAAGGGCGTCTGGCGGCTCGCCGCGCCAGTCGTGGTCGCGTGGCAGGCAACACGGATCACGCACGGTTTGCGCTCCGCGCGCGGCGGTCGCAGGACCTGCCGATGATTTATCTTGACAGTGAACACTGTAACAGTCACCATTGGCTCAATGGCGAAGGTTGCATCTATCTGGTCCCGCCTCGGCGAGGTCGCCGGGCTCGTCGCGACGCCGCTCCTGCCGTCGCACTACCTGGCCCTGATCCGGCCGCACGTGCGGCAGGCCCGGGTCGAGGCGATCCGCGACGAGGCACCGGCTGTGAAGACGCTCGTGCTGCGCCCGGCGCGCGGCTGGCAAGGCCACGAGGCTGGCCAGCACGTGCGGGTCGGCCTCGCGGTCGACGGCCGGCTCGTCGCCCGCACCTACTCGATCAGCTCGGCCCCGGAGCGCCGCGACGGCCGGATCGAGATCACGGTGAAGGCGCAGGGCAGGGTGTCGAACGCGCTGCACGCGCTCGAGCCGGGCGCGTTCGTCACGCTCGGTGCGGCGGGCGGCGAGTTCACGTTGCCCGAGGTGCCGCGCGGCCCGCTCGCAGCGCATGACGTCGCGGTCGGGATGGCGTGGCGCGTGCTGTTCGTGACCGCGGGCAGCGGCGTCACGCCGGTCGCCTCGATGCTGCGAAGCTGCGCGGCGCGCGGCGAGATGCCGGACGTCGTCCACGTCCACTACGCGCGGACGCCCGCCGACGTGATCTTCGGCGAGGAGCTCCGCTCGCTCGCGGTCGATCATCCGAGCTACCGGCTCGTCGAGATCCACACCGCGACCGGCGGTGGCCACGTGTCCACGGCGGGGCTCGATGCGCTCGCCGCAGACTGGCGCGAGCGCGAAGCCTGGGCGTGCGGACCCCAAGCCTTGCTCGACACGATCGCCGCGGCATACGCGGGCGCGGGCCGGGCCGACCAGCTCCACGTCGAACGGTTTCGCGCCGCTCTCGCCGTGATCCCGAACGCGTGCGGCGGCCGCGTGGCGTTCGCGACGAGCGCGGTCGCCACCGACGCGGACGGGACGACGCCGCTCCTCCACATCGCCGAGGCCGCCGGCCTCGCTCCACCCCACGGCTGTCGCATGGGCATCTGCCACACGTGCGATGCCTCGCTCGTCTCCGGCTGCGTGCGCGACCTGCGCACCGGCACAACCATCGACGAACCCGGTGCGCGGATCCAGATCTGCGTCTGCGCCGCGGCGGGTGACGTCGAGCTCTCCCTGTGAGGACCTCATGATGACCATCGATACCGAATCCTTCGGCCGCGAGCTCGACGAGCTCCAGGTCGCCACTCGCGCCACGCTCGGCGCCAACGACCGCCGCTACGTCCAGCGCGTGATCCGCGTCCAGCGCGGCCTCGCGCTCGGCGGCCGCGCGCTGATCTTCGCGAGCCTGCCGCTCTTGCCGGTGGCGCCGCTCGGCCTCGCCGTGATCGGCACCGGCACACTCGCGCTCGGGCTCGCGAAGATCCTCGAGAACATGGAGCTCGGCCACAACATCATCCACGGCCAGTGGGACTGGATGGGCGATCCGGACATCCACTCCTCGACGTGGGAGTGGGACAACGTCTGCCCGGCCGATCAGTGGAAGCACTCGCACAACGTCGTCCACCACACCTGGACGAACGTCATGGGGCGCGATCGCGACGTCGGGTACGAGATCCTGCGCGTGACCGAGAAGCAGCCGTGGAAGCCGGCCCACCTCGCGCAGCCGCTCTACAACACGCTGCTCGCGTTCCTGTTCCAGTGGGGCGTCGCGATGCACGACATCGATCTCGGCGCACTTCGCCGCGGCGAGCTCACGCTCGCGGATATCCGCGGCCAGCTTCGCGGCATCGGCAAGAAGGCCGGCAAGCAGCTGCTCAAGGACTACGTGCTGTGGCCGCTGCTCGCGGGCCCGTGGTTCCTGCCGGTCCTGCTCGCGAACCTGGTCGCGAACGGGATGCGCAACCTGTGGTCGTACGCGATCATCTTCTGCGGCCACTTTCCCGACGGCGCGCAGACGTTCAGCGAGGCCGAGATCGTCGGCGAGACCCGCGGTGGCTGGTATCTGCGCCAGATCCTCGGCTCGTGCAACATCGAGGGCGGCAAGCTGTTCCACGTCATGAGCGGCAACCTCGATCATCAGATCGAGCACCACCTGTTCCCGGACCTGCCGAGCAATCGCTACCCCGAGCTCGCGCCGAAGGTCGAGGCGATCTGTGCACGCTACGGCGTGCCCTACAACAAGGGGTCGTTCGCGCGGCAGCTCGGCACGACGCTCCGCACGATCTTTCGGCTCGCGCTGCCGGCGCGCAGGCGGGCACTCGCGGCATGATGGACGTGGCGATGGCCAACGACGACGAGGCGCCCGACGACGACACGCTCACGATCGACGAGCTCGCCGCGGCCTCGCGCGTCCCCAGCCGCACGATCCGGTTCTACCAGTCGCGCGGCGCGCTCCAGCACCCCGAGATCCGGGGCCGGGTCGCGCACTACGGCAAGCATCACGTCGAGCGGCTGAAGCTGATCGCGCAGCTCTCCGATCGCGGCCTCCGGATCGACGCGATCGGCGACCTGATGAAGCGGATCGATCGCGGCGAGGTCGATCTCGCGGAGTGGCTCGGCGTCGAAGAGGAGATGCAGGCGCCGTGGGCGACCGATCAGCCGCGCACCGTCACCGAGACCGAGCTCTACGACCTCGTCGGCAACCGCCGGCCGGGCCTCCTCGCCGACCTCGCGCGCGCGCGGATCGTCGAGCGCAAGGGCGACGTCTACTTCGTCGGCAGCCCCGCGCTCCTCTCGATCGCGATGCGGCTCGAGGCGGTCGGCATCGATCTCGAGACCGCGACCCAGGCCTCCGCGATCCTGCGCAAGCACCTCGGGCGCGCCGTCAACGAGCTCGTCGAGCTGTTCGTCGGCCGCGTGAAAGAGGGCAACCTCGGCATCACCCACGCGAGCAAGTTGTTCAGCGCGTTCCGCACGGTCGGGGTCGAGGCGGTGCGCCTCCTGTTCGCACGCGAGATGGAGGGCGAGCTGCGCAAGCTCCTCGCGTCCGGCAAGCTGGCGCAAGTCACGGCGCGCGCGCGCCGAAAACGCTAGTCCCAGTTGTCGTCGGTCGAGCTCGTGTCGGGCTCGACGGCGGGTTGCTCGCCGCTCCGCTTGCTGAGCGGCGGGATCGTGATCGGCTTGCCCTTCGCGGTCTCGGTCGATTCGTCCATCAGCCGCGCGCCCTCCATCAGGAGGTGCGTGGTCGACACGTTGACCCGGTCGTCACCCTCGACGACGCAGGTCACGAACTCGAACTCGCCGGCGCTCCAGGTCAGCAGGATGTAGACCGCATCGGCGTCGACCGGCTCCTCGCGGTCGTCGAGCCGCGCGTGGACGACCTTGCCCTGGCGCACGAGGATCTGCGCCGAGACGCCATCGACGCCCCGCAGCTGGAGCAGACCGGTCTTGCGCTCCATCTCGATCAGGACGAGCAGCGAGCTGAGGCCGACCTGCGAGAGGTCGCCGCGCAGACCCGAGCCGTTCATCTGATCGCGGGTGTCCTGAACGGCCTGCGCGGTGCGGCGCAGGGTCTTCGCGACGCGGAGGTCGAGCTCCTCGAACCGGAACGGCTTGGTGACGTAGTCGTCGGCGCCGAGCCGAAATCCCCGGATCCGATCGTCCTCCGAGGACAGTGCGGTCAGGAAGATCACGGGCAGCATCGCGAGCTCGGCGTGCGCGCGGAGCTGGCGGACGAGCGACCAGCCATCGACCTTCGGCATCATCACGTCGGTGATCAGCAGATCCGGCGGCCGGGCGAGTGCGCGCGCGAGGGCGTCCTCACCATCGACCGCGGTCTCGACGCTGTAGCCGCGCTTCTCGAGCACGGTGGCGACCATGCGCAAGATCCACGCATCGTCGTCAGCCACCAGGACATGCGGAGCCATGCGTCTGTCGAGGCTAGCGTGCCCGACGAGACCCGCGCAAGTTGCGCTCTCAGCCCGAGATGATCTTCGCGTTCTGGGCGGTCCGCCGGACGTACTCGCGATGGCGGCGCTTCACGGTGGTGTGGTTCGACGTGTGCGCGAGCGCCATGATCGCGAGTCCGAGCAGCGCGATCGCGAGCGTGCGCGCGCGATTGAGCAGCGTGACGAACACGCCGTCGGCGCCGGCCGAGCCGAGTGCACCGAACAGCGCGTAGTTGCTGCCATCCGCGATCCCGAGCCCGAGTGGTACGACCGCCGAGATCCAGGAGATCAACACGCCGACCGACAGCACGCCGATGATCAGCATCGGCCGGAGGTGGAGGCCGACCGCGGCGAGCACGACGATCGTCGAGGTCCACGCGACGACGCGCGAGATCAGAAGAAGCACGAGAGCGCGCCGGTTGCCGGGGTTCTCGGCGGAGTGGAGATCCTTCAGGTGCCTGTCGAGCTGGGCGAGCTGGGTCTTCCACTTGGTCGCGCGCTCCTTCGAGATCACGCGCAGGCCGCGCAGCGTGGTCATCACCGTGTCGATCGCGCCGCGGCGGATGATCACCGCGAGCGCGACCACGAGCGCGATCAGGATCGCGAGCCCGATCCAGATGACCACCGCGAGCTCGTGCGGTAGATCGACCGCGAACGTCGTGATCGGTACGCCGATGATCAGGATCGCGACCGAGATGTAAAACGTCGCGAGGTTGAACAGGACGATCGCCGAGAGCACGCGGTCCCTCGGCGCCTGCGAGACGAGCATCGTGATCTTCGTCGCCTCGCCGACGACGCCGCCGGGGACGAAGATGTTGATCGCGCGCCCGCTCGCCTGCGCGGCGAACACCTTCCAGTACGACACCATCCGCGACTCGGGCTGCATGAACGCGTGGATCGCCGCCGCGTCGAGCCCCATCCCGACGAGATCGAGGCCGAGGATCAGGATGAACCAGCCGCCGACGTCCTCGAACACCTCGCGCGCGTTGGCCCAGCCGAGCTGATGCATCATCACGGCGAGCGCGATGCCGCCGCCGACCAGCACGAGGACGTTGAACAGGTGACTCCAGAAGTGCCGGTTCGGCGGCTCCTCGTGCTTGCCGGCCGCCGCGGCGTCTGCCGCCGCCAGCGCGACGCCGACCTCGGCCGGGACGGGCTCGTCGGCGCTCGGCTCGCTCATGGGGACTCCGCGGGCGGCGAGCCGGGACGGGCGGCCGGCAGGTCGTCGCGCAGCTCGCCGGCGGTCCACGCGCCGGCCTTGTCGCGCACCGCGATCTCACCGTCGCGCGTCGCGACGACGACGCGGCCGGCCTTGTCGGCGACGACCGACACGATCGGCGCGGCGAGCTGCATCGAGATCGCCGTGCGCTCGAGCTTGCCACCCTTCAGCGTCACGAGCTCGCGCCCGCCCGCCGCGACGACGAGCTCGTTCGTGACCGCGACGACCGAGGCGACGCGAAACCCACTCGGCCACGCGGTCAGCTTGTTCGCCCGCAGATCGAGCAGGCCGCGATCGACGAGCGCCCACCGATCGTCGAGCAGCGCGATCACCTGCTTCGGTGCATTCGCGATCGGCTTCCAGCCCTTGGCATCGAGCCGGGCGAGCCCCTTGTCGGTCTGGACGACGACGCTCTTCCCGGCCGCCGCGATCAACGCGATCGGGTCGGGCGCGTCGGCGAGCTTGACCGGCACGCCGGTGTCGAGCCCGAACACGAGCTTGCCGAACGCGGCGGTCGCGCGCGGACCGCGGCCGACGATCGCCTTCGCGTGGAGCCCGAGCACGATCATGTTCCATGCGCCGTCCTTCGCGACCCGATACGCGTACGGCGGCCCGGACTCGACGCCCGCGATCACGAGCGCACCCGCGCGGGTCGCGCGCACGACGTCGTCGGCGAGCCCGCCGGGATGATGGCGGATCCACGCGCCCTTGCCGTCGGGCTCGTACGCCTGACCGTTCGGACCGACCGCGACAGCCTGGCGCGCGTCCTGGTTGTTCGGACCGGGCGCGAGCGCGGCGAGCTTCGCGGGCGCGGCAGGCGCGCGCCCGGCGAGCGCCATCACGGCGATCACAACGGTGAGGGGCGGTCGAGTCACGCGACCTCGCTCGATTGCGACGTGCGTGCCATCGAGACCCCGAGCACTACGGCGCCGCGGATCCCGAGCCGGTCGCGGCAGAGCCGGCGCTCGCCGACCCGGTCGCGCTGCCGAGGCCGCCGCGCTTGCCGGTCTTCTCGAAGTCGCACTTGTTGAGATCCGCGAGCGTCTCGGCCTTGATCGCGCACGCGACGGCCTTCCTCGACGAGCCACCGCGGCAGCGGCGGACCTCGCCCTGGATGCTGGCGGTGTCGTTGAAGCTGTCGGTGCCGAGGATGCGCTGCATGTTGCGAAGCGCCTTCTCGCAGTCCTCGGGCGTGGGCTTGTCGCACCCGCCGAACGCGAGGGCGGCGGCGATGGCGCTGACGAGGATGACGAGGCGGCCGGGGCGAGTCATGTCCACTCCTTCGGGGTCGACTCTAGCAGCATGCGCGCGCGGTCGAGATCCTGGCCGGTATCGATCTCGCGCCACTGGCCGTCGACCAGGATCGGGTCGACCCGGATGCCGGTGTCGATCAGGTCCTGCACCAGATCCGTCAGGTACGCGTTGCGATAGCGGGCCGCGCGCTGGAACGGCTCGTCCTCGCGGCCCGCGAAGCGTTGGGCGAGCGCGGCCAGCGTGCGCGAGAACGTCATCGCCCCGCGCGCGCCGAGCCGGACGAGGCCGATGAACTCGCCGATCGCGTCGGCGGGCGGGAGCGCGCGCTTGCCGACCCGCGCGACCGAGCCGTCGGGCATGAGATCCGAGACCTCACCCTCGTCGAGCGGGTGCTCGGTGCGGCCCTCGTAGATCGTGCGGAACTCGCGATCGATCACGAGCCCGATCTCGGCGCTCGACGCGGCGGCCGCGCGCGCGACGCCGGGCGAGAACACGATGTCGCTGTAGGTGAGGTAGGTCGGCCGATCGAGGTGCGCCCGCGCGCAGTCGAGCGACAGGAGCACGTTGTTGGTCTCCCACTCGCGGTTGTCGACGAAGATCGCGTCCGGCACGATCGTGCGCACGAACTGCTCGAGTACGTCGCCGCGATAGCCGCGCACGACCACGAGCCGGCTCGCGCCGACCGCCGCGAGCGCCTTCCACACCCAGCCGAAGATCGGCTTGCCCGCGACCTCGACCATGCACTTCGGTACTTCATCGGTGTGCGTGCCGAGCCGCTTGCCACGCCCCGCGGCGATCAGGATGACCTGGTCGATCACTTCGCGAACCTCCCGAGCCGGACGAGGATCACCGCGAGGCTCTTCGCGAGGTAGAGCGCGTTGACCGCGCCATACGCCCAGAAATAGAGATCGATCCGGTTCGCGAGCGCGCAGATCCAGAGGTACTGCGGGTAGTGGACGACGATCCGCGCCGGCCACTCGATCGCGAACGCGGCCCAGCCGACCAGGCTGCGCGGTTTCTTCAGCTCGGCGGGCTGACCATCCTCGGTCGGGCCCTTCGCCCCGTACTCGGGCCGCCGCATGAACGACGTGAGCGCGATGCCGGCGGCGAGGCAGAACCCACCCCCGAGCCCGACCAGGAGCATCCGCGGATCGCCGTCGTGCTCGCGCCACATCCGGACCGCGACCGCGCCGAACAACAACATGGCCTTCAGCTCGTCCATCAGGAAGTCGAGCAGGTGGCCGAGCGGCGACGCGATCTTGCGCAGCCGCGCGAGCATGCCGTCCGCGCAGTCGAGCACGAACGAGAATTCGAACAGCGCGGCGGCGAGCACGAGGGACGCCCAGCCGAGGCAGAAGATCATGATCGCGCACGCGCCCGCGGCGACGAACGCCGACAGGAACGTGACCTGGTTCGGCGTGATCGGCGTGTTGCGCAGCAGGTACACCACCACCGCCGCCGGTGGACGCGCGATCCACTCGGTGAACCAGTTGATGTCCTGCTTCTTCTTGCTCTGCCGGTAGATCGCTACGACTTCAGAGGCCAACGTTTCCTCTTTCGGGCCGCGACACTAGCGCACTTTGCCGAGCAAGAACGTCCGCATCATGCCTTTGCCCTTGATGTCGATCTCGCCTCGCGGCTCGAGCTCGTACGTGTCTCCGAGGAGGGCCGCGGTCGCCTCCGACACCTGCACGCGGTTCGGCACGCCGTGCGACTCCATCCGGCTCGCGGTGTTCACCGTGTCGCCCCACAGATCGTAGATGAACTTCTTCTGGCCGATCACCCCGGCGACCACCGGCCCGCTGTGCACGCCGATCCGGATCTGCAGCGGCGTCTTGGTCTCCGCGGCGTACTCGGCGACCCCGGCGATGATGTCCTTGCCCATCCGCGCGATCCGCTGCGCGTGATCCGGCACCGGATTCGGGATCCCCGACACGACCATGTACGCGTCGCCGATCGTCTTGATCTTCTCGAGCCCGTGCTGCTCGGCGAGCTTGTCGAACAGGCTGAACAGGTCGTTCAGCATCGTGACGAGCTTCTCCGGGGTCGTGTGCTGCGACATCACGGTGAAGCCGCAGATGTCGGCGAACAGCACGGTCACCGCCTCGAACCGATCGACGATCAGGCTCTCGCCGCTCTTCAACCGGGTCGCGATCTTCTGCGGCAGCACGTTGAGGAGCAGGCGCTCCGAGGTCTGCTGCTCGTCGGACAGCTCCTTCGTCCGCTGCGCCACGAGATCCTCGAGGTGCTCGCTGTGGAGCTGGATCGAGTCGGCCATCTGGTTGAAGTCGTGACCGAGCTGGCCGACCTCGTCGTGCGAGCTGATCCGCGTACGCACGCCGAAGTCCTTGTCGGCGAACCGCCGGACCGTGTCGGTGAGCGCGAGGATCGGGCGGGTGAGGAGCGTGCCGAGACCGATCGACACGATCAGCGTCACCGCGAGCATCGCGAGCGAGATCCGCAGCGCGAGCTTGCCGGCGTCGTCGAGCGCCGCGCGCATCTTGCGATCGGTGATGTCGAGCCCGACCACGCCGAGGCAGCGCCCGTCCTTCGCGTGCAGCGCGTGGCCTTCGTCGTCGGTCAGCGGCATGTAGGCCGACACCGAGCTGACCTTGAACTTCTCGTCGTAGACGAAGTCGTGCTCCTGCTGCGGCGTGCAGGTCTCGAGCGCGAGCTCGAGCAGCGGCAGCGTCGCGAGGTCGTAGTCGCCGCCGAAGTGGGAGATCGATTCGTTCTCCGGCAGCGGCTCGCCGCGCGCCTCCTTCGCTTCGAACTCGAGCACGTCGGCGTCGACGACGAACCGCGGATGCTTCGGGTCCGCGCTCGGCGCGAGGACGTACGCGTAGTGGACGAGCGCGGGCTCGGCAGCCCGAATCATCCGCAGGTGGGTGTAGATCTCCTTGTACGCGGGCGAGTGCTCGACCGCCGCGACTTGCGCGTCGGTGAGATCGGGTCCGAGCTGGGCGAGCAGCACCTGGTACGGCTCGAGCTCGACCTCGGAGCCGCCGATGTGCGCCATGTCCTTCAGCCGCTCGCGGACCTCCTGCCCCAGCTGGTCCTTGATGAACCGATACAGGAACACCGCGAGCAGGACGCTGACCGCCGAGCTCACGAGGAAGAACGCGATCGTGATCTTGCGCCGGAGCCGCACCCCGCACCAAGGCTAACACGCCGGGCCTCCGTGCGATTTTGGGCGCGACCGGTCGCCGCGCCGAGGCTCCTGTAGATGTGCTGCGCCTCGCGATCCTGATCCTCGTCCTGCCCCGGCTGGCCCACGCGTTCGACGTCGCGAAGTGCGTCGGTTCGGCGGTGGCCAGCCCCGATGCCGCGACGGTCGATGCGATCGCGGGCGAGACGCTCGGTCCGCCGCCCGTGGTCGCGACGTTCGTCCATCTCGACGCCGCGGCCCGCGCGAAGCTCGCCGCGGCGGTCGAGGCGAGTCTGCCGGCGGCCTGGCACCCGCACGTCGAGCTCGACGCGACCGGGATGGCCCACCGGCTCGTGCTCGCGCTGCCGGAGCGCCACACCGCCGCCGAGCTCGCCGCCCCGTTACTCGCGTTCGTGAAGGTGCGCGCGTGTCTGTTCGGGATCACGGCACCGAAGGAGCTCACCGTTCACGCGGACGGCTACGACGTGTTGTTCGAGCGTGCGCCGCACCGGATCGGCGGCCTCCACGCGCGCGTCACCGCCGGCGCGCACGCGACGGAGATCGAGCTCGGCAGCCACCTGTGGCCGGTCGGCGACGCGCGGCCCGCGCTCGACCTCGCGCACCAGCTCGCGCGCTACCTCCACCGGTCGGCGCGGTTCGATCGCGAGATGTTCGGCGTCCGCGCGCCGGACGGCACGTACACCGCGCCGGGCCACATGCGGTTCACGCGCGACACGTTCGAGCAGGACTTCAAGGTCAGCGCGGGACCGATGATCTTCTGCAGCCGCGATCAGCTCGTCGTGCGCGCCGGCCTGCTCGTCGAGCTCGGCGCAGACCCGATCGCACCGGTGCTGAAGGAGCTCCCCGGTGTCGTCGATCGGCGTGGGACGTTGCTGCCCGGCGCGTGGATCGCGCCGGTGCTCGTCGAGCCGACCGAGGGCTACACGCCGGACGATCGGCTCGGACCCGGCGCCGCCGACTGTCTGGGCGTCGCCGCGCCCTGATCCGCGAAAAGCAAGCGTCGAACGCACCAGGTTCCGTGACTTCCCCGACGACAACGCCGGCGACAGGTCATTCTGAATGTAGGACTGAATCGCGCACACAATTGCGCTTGCTCCCGGTCGGTGGGGTGAGTAGGGTCTCGCCCGAAACAACTAAAGACCGAGGGTTTAGGATGCAAGAGCACACGATCCCCGAGTCTCTCATCGAGCAGATCCGTACGGGCCGAGCAGCCCTGGTCGTCGGTGCAGGGATCGGAGTCCCGAGCTGGAAACAACTGCTGGAGCGCATGACGAAGGCGCTCGAGACCCGCGGCCGCGAAGGCGATGACGCGGCGACCAAGGACCTCGAGAAGCTGCTCGGCAAGGGCAGCCTCGTCCGCGCGGTCGGCTTCCTCGCGCGCTCGCTCGGCGAAGAGGCCTGCGATCGGATCGTCCAGGAGATGTGGGCCGCGCCCGCCGAGACGCCGGCGCTGCCGAAGATCCTCGCGACGCTGCCGTTCCGCCACGTGTGGACCACGTTCCCCGGCGACATCCTCGAGCACGCGTTCGAGACCGGCTCCCCCGAGGAGTGGCCACCGACCCGCGTCGTCAACTACCAGGAGCTCGGCGCGCTGTCGCCGCGCCGCCGCACGCTCGTCAAGATGCTCGGCAACTTCGACACGTACGTCGTCACGCCGGGCAGCGTGCGCCGCGCGCTGTCTCACGCCGTCGATCTGCGCGAGTACGCGCGCGAGCTCTACGTCGAGGGCTCGCTCGTGTTCGTCGGGTTCCGCTACGGCGATCCCGATCTGTCGGCCCTGCTCGATCGCGTGTTCGGCATGTTCGAGCCGCCGCGCGGCACGCACTACTTCCTCGGCGCGTCGCTCGGCCCGGTCACGGTCGACGAGATGATGGCCGACCACCACATCGAGGTGATCAACCTCGCGGGCAAGGGCGGCGATGAAGTCGCCGAGCGCAGCATCCTCGACTGGCTCGAGGCGCTGCGCGGCTCGTGCGAGAAGGCGAACGTCTCGCTCGTGCAGACCCGCCCCGACGCCGACGATGTCGACGGCTGGGTCGCGATCCTCGGCGAGGGTGGCGACGAAGCGGCCGAGGCGCGCGACGCGCTCGATCTGATCGAGCGCAAGGCGCGCGATGCGAAGAAGTGGGACACCGTCGTCGAGGTCCTCCTCGGCCGGGTCGAGACGTCCGAGGCCGCCGAGCGCGCGGCCGTGCTCGTCCAGCTCGCGATGGTCTACGAGGAGCACGTCGGCGATCTCGCCCGCGCGTTCGAAGCGGCGACCACCGCGTGCCACATGGCGCCCGAGGACGATCAGGCCGCCCAGCTCGCCGAGAAGCTCGCCGCCGCGACCGGCAACTGGGCCGACCTCGTCAACGAGGCGTCCGAGATCGCGACCGAGGCGACTGATCCGAAGCTCGCCTCGAAGTGGTGGGCGCGGCTCGGGCACTGGTATTCGAGCAAGCTCGATCGCAGCGACTACGCGCTGCCGAGCCTGCGCCGCGCGCTCGAGCTCGATCCGCAGAACCGCGCCGCCTACGCCGCGCAGGCCGAGGCGCAGCGCAAGCAGCAGAAGTGGTCCGAGCTGGCCGACACGCTGCGCGCGCACGCCGAGATCGAGACCGAGATCACCGCGAAAGTGGACCTCCTGATCGGCCTGGGCGATCTGCAGGAGACCCAGCTCGCGTCGACCGCGGGCGCGGTCACCGCGTATCAGGCCGCCGCCGATCTCGACGAGAACAGCGACGATGCGCTCGCCGCCCTCGAGCGGCTGTACCGCCGCGACGAGAAGTGGGCGAACCTCGCGAAGGTCCTCGACCGCCGCGCCGAGATCCAGCAGGCCGCCGGCGACGCCGGTCGGGCCACGGCGATTCGCCGCGAGCTGGCGACGCTGCGCGCCGAGAAGCTGGGCGATCTCGAGGGCGCGATCGCGCGCTACGAGTCCGCCGTCGCCGAGAACGGCGCTGACGCGACCGCGCTGAAGGCGCTCGTCGAGCTCTACGACAAGACCGGCCGGACCGAGGACTACCTCCGCACGATGGAGCGGCTCGGTCAGGTCGCGCCCGAGGGCGAAAAGCTGGCGACCCTGCGCAAGCTCGCCGCCGAGCTCGAGGATCGCGATGCGAAGCGCGCCGGCGAGACGTACGAGAAGCTGCTCGCGGCCGATCCGAACGCGGACGACGCGTATCGCGGTCTCGAGCGCACGCTGAAGGCCGAGTCGAACTGGTACGAGTTGGTCGCCGTCGAGAAGCGCCACATCGCCGCGAGCAAGACGCCCGCGCAGCGCGTGGAGCTCTACATGGAGATCGCCCAGGTCCAGGAGCGCGAGCTCGACGATCCGCACCAGGCGATCGACGCGCTGATGAACGTGCTCGCGATCGAGGACTCGAACAAGACCGCGCTGTCGGTCCTGCCGCGGCTCTACGTCCGCACCGAGCAGTTCGATCGCGCCGTCGATACGCTCGTTCGCCACGCGGCGGCCGAGGGTGACAAGGGCGCGGCGCTCTACGCCGACGCCGGCAAGATCGCGTTCGAGAACCTGCTCGATCCCGAGGGCGCGCAGCGTCACCTCGACAAGGCGATCGCGCTCGATCCCGAGAACTTCGCCGCGCTGAAGACGCTCGGCCAGCTCCACGAGAAGCGCAGCAACTGGCAGCAGGCCGTCGAGATGCTGCTCCGCGCGGAGGCCGCGAGCGCGAGCCGCACCGAGCGGATCTCCCTGCTATGGGATGCCGCGCAGATCGTGGATCAGCGGCTCGAGGATCCGAACCGCGCGCTCGAGCTCTACGAGCGCGTGCTGAAGCTCGATCCGGATCATGTCGATGCGGGCACCCGCGTCGCCGACCGGTTCGTCGCCGACAAGCGCTGGGACGACGCGCTGCCCGTGCTCGAGATGCTCGCGCGTCAGGCCGAGGGCGAGTCGATCGATCGCCACGAGCGGTCGCGCCGTCAGGCCCAGCTGGGCAAGGCCTACGAGGAGGTTCATCGCACCGAGAAGGCCGCGCGCCATTACCGGCTCGCGGTCGAGGCGGATCCCGAGAGCCTCGAGGCCGCGATCGGCCTCGCCTATGTCCTCATGGCCGAGGCCAAGACGAACATGGGCAGCGAGACCGCCCAGGAGCAGTGGAAGGAAGTCGACCGCCGCTACCGCGAGATCCTGGCGCGCCACCGCACCGGCATCTCCGACGGTCAGGTCGCGGAGATCTGGCACCGGCTCGGCGTCGCCGCCCGCGCGATGGGCGACGATCGCAAGGCCGAGATCAGCTTCCGCCGCGCGCTCGAGAAGGAGACCCTGCACGAGCCCACGCTCGAGGCGATCGTCGAGCTCTCCGGTGCGAAGGGCGAGTGGCGCTCCGTCGCCGACGCCAAGCGCGCCCAGGTCGACGCGCTGGCCAAGCGCGACGGCACCGAGTTCCGCCGCGCGAAGCTGTTCGAGGAGATCGGTGACATCTGGCGCGAGCGCCTGAAGGACGTCGGGTCCGCGGTCGGCGCCTATCTCGAGGGCCTCAAGATCGCCCCGGCGTCGCGCGTGCTCCTCCACAAGCTGCTCGAGGCGTTCACCGAGCAGCGCCAGTGGCGGCGCGCGATCGAGACGCTCGATTCGTTGAGCGGCCTCGAGGAGTCGCCCGATCGCCGCGCGCGGTTCCACTACACCGCCGCCGTGATCGCGCGCGACGAGCTCCACGATCACGAGCTCACGGTCGACAAGTTCAATGCCGCGCTCGACGACGCTCCGCTGACGCCGAAGGCGTTCGAGGGCATCGAGAAGGTGCTGCAGGATCGCAAGGACTGGAAGAACCTGGCGCGCGCGTATCGCCGCCAGCTCAAGCGGATGGGCGAGGATGCGCCCACCGAGAAGCTGCTCGAGCTGTGGACCAAGCTCGGCGACGTCTGCGCGAACGAGCTCGGTGACACCGAGGCCGCGACCGAGGCGTATCAGGTCGCGACCGAGCTGGCGCCCGACGACATCGCGCGCCACGAGCAGCTCGCCGACCTCTACCTCGATGCCGGCGAAGCGCGCCGTCACGAGGCGATCAACGAGCTCCAGTTCCTGCTCGGGCACGCGCCCGATCGGGTCGAGCTCTACAAGGCGCTCGCGAGCCTGTACCGCGCCGAGCACGAGCTCGACAAGGCGTGGTGCGTCGCGCAGGCGCTCGTATTCCTCGGCTCGGCGTCCGACGAGGAGCGGCTCCTGTTCGAGCGGTTCCGCCCGGCCCAGTTCACGCCGGCACCGCGCCGTCTGACCGAGGAGCTCTGGCAGAAGGCGATCATCCATCCGCGCGAGGACCGCCACGTCGGTGCGATCTTCAGCTCGACCCTGGGCGCCCTCGCCGCGGGCACGGCGCAGCCGATCACGTCGTTCGGCCTCACGCCCGAGACCCGCACGGATCTCGATCGCGATCCGCGCATCGTCAGCCGCATCGTCAAGTACGTCTCCGGCGTGCTCGCGATCGATCCGGCCCCGATGGTCTGGCTCCAGGAAGACGGCGACGGCCTCCGCGTCGCGAACACCGTCGGCCTCGGCGCCGAGCGCCAGAAGCTGGTGCCGTCGCTGCTCGTCGGCTCGCAGCTGATCGGCAAGAGCGACGAGAAGGAGCTCGCGTTCGAGGTCGGCAAGCGGATGGCCTACCTCCGCCCCGAGCGGTTCGTGACGCTCGCCGTCGGCACCCTGCCGAAGCTCGAGTCGGCATTCGCCGCGGCCGTGATCGCCGGTGGCGCGCGCCTGACCTCGCACGACGGCCGGCCGTACGCGCCCGACAACGAGGAGACCAAGAAGCTCGCGGGCACGCTCCTGCGCGCGGTCCCGGGCCCGCTCCTCGAGCAGGTCGGCGAGCTGTCGGAGCGGCTGACCGGCCGCCTCGGCAACGGCCTGATCTCGAACTGGCGCGCGGCGACGGACCTCACCGCGAACCGCGTGGGCTTCATCGTCGCGAACGATCTCGAGACCGCGGCGAAGGGCATCGCGACCGAGGGCGCGAGCCTGTCGAGCATGTCGGTGAAGGAGCGCCTGCGCGACCTCCTCGCGTACGCGGTCAGCGAGCCGTACTTTGCGGTCCGCCGTCACCTCGGCCTCCACGTCCGCGGCGAGGTCTCGGCGTGAAGAAGCTCGTGCTCGTCGCGCTGGCAGCGTGTGGCGGCGGCAACAACACGCCGGTCGACGCGCTCGTGTGCGAGGCGACCAATTGCGGTCTTCAGGGCCACACGGTCGTGAAGTGGACGTTCGATGCCTATCCGGAATGGCAATTCCCGATGGACTCGTGCGTCGACTTCAACGCGTTCAAGGTCAAGGTCGACGCGGTCGCCGCCGATTCGACGGTGATCACGCAGATCGAGGACTGTGGCGCGGCCCAGTCGACGTTCGACGGGCTCGCCGAGGGCGCGCCGTACACGATGAACGTCACGCCGCTCGACTTCGACGGCAATCCCGTCGTCACGGCCGCGACGAGCGGCACCGTCAATGGCGGCGCGTTCGGCGCGGGCACCTCGGTCATGGTCAACGTGCCGTGGACGGCGTGGGTCGGCGCGTACACCGGCACGTACTTGTTCCGCGTGTCGTGGGCGGGGCAGGGCTGCGGCGCCGCGGGGGTCGTCACCCAGAACCTGACGCTCAAGGTGAACGGTGTCGTCGTCACGGCGGTGGCCGACAACGGCCAGAAGCTCGACGGCACCGACCCCGAGAATTGCTACGACCTGACCCAGCAGTTCCCGCAGTCGGCGACGATGGTCCCGTTCGGGCCGGCGACGTTCCAGGTCGATGGCTACGGCACAGCCAGCACGACGACGCCGATCTACACGAAGACGATCGACACGTTCGTCGGCGCGGGCATCACGAACCCGACGATCACGTACGACGTACCCGCGGCGATCTGAGCGCAGGTACCGGCGTACGAACCAGCGGAGCGCCACAGCCGCGCTGGGCACTGCTGTACCGTTGCGACCGATGCATTCTCTGACTAAAGTCAGAGAATGGATGCAGTCGCGAGAATTCGCCGCTTCAACCGTACGGTCACCCAGTCGGTCGGCGCGCTCGACAACGAGTTTCTCGGTCGCAAGCGCTCGCTCGGCGCCTCGCGTCTTCTGTTCGAGATCGCCCGTGGCGAGGTCGAGCTGCGCACGCTGCGCGCTCGGCTCGAGCTCGACTCCGGGTACACCAGCCGGCTGTTGCGTGGGCTCGAGCGCGAGGGCATGGTGCGGACGACGCCAGAGCGGAGCGATCGGCGCACGCGGATCGTGGCGGTGACCGCTGCCGGCCGCCGCGAGGTCGCGAAGCTCGACCGCCACTCCGATGCGGCCGCGCGGACTATCCTCGCATCGCTCGGCACGACCGAGCACGCGGCGCTACTCGAGGCGATGGCGACGGTCGAGAAGCTGTTGCTCCACGATGCGATCCGCGTCGATGTCGAGTCGCCCGCGTCGCCCGACGCGGAG
>Ga0307509_10000999_pt1 | contig 48622 bp, 36 predicted proteins | sample 10_EM_MG_FD_202245 | JGI IMG/M metagenome (GOLD analysis project Ga0307509, IMG submission 202245) | Populus trichocarpa ectomycorrhiza microbial communities from riparian zone in the Pacific Northwest, United States - 10_EM | ecosystem: Host-associated > Plants > Roots > Unclassified | place... | reverse complement strand
CACTTGGTGATATTTAAAGATTCTGTAAATTTCTTCATGTTATCTACGGGTTTTCTAATGCAAGGACAAATTTTCGCTGATTCTCATAGACATTGCGCAATGAGAGAGGGTGGTGAAAATGGCACTTTTAGTGTAAAAAGGGCATCGGACGAAAAGTTTTGTCCTAGTACTTATGATACCGTGAGAGGCAGAATTTATTCACATAACATAACTCACAGCGGGCAGGGGTCATACATGAGCTTGCTGAGCTGTTTTGCCTTATATATTGAGCATGTTCGACTATGCTGGTTGTAACCCTAACCGCTATTGGTGCAACAGGTTAATTACAGGTATTTCGAGCACGAAAAAGTGACATTTAAAGCAGTATGGTGAGTGAGCCGCGCCACAAGTCCGCTACACCTTAACTCTTGTCATGCCGGTCGGGAGTGATAAAACTGAACTCATCCCCGGCAGGGCCTTTAAGGTGTTCACGGACTGGAAAAATGACTAACTGCTAGCCGTAGTCCAATCCTACCTCCAAGCCGGGCAGACTGAACGGCTCAGAACACTGGAACCAGATCGGTATGCCAAATTTAAAGATCTCATCCAAGCCCTTAGGGGTTACTCAGAACACGAATGACCACCACAATCCCAAGTATTTATCGTAGAATAGACCGGTAAGAAGCGTCACCTATGCACCGAATCCCAGGAAAATTACTCCTTTCTCTTCCCGATGAGTTTTAGTGGAAGGGCGAAACAAAGGTAAGAAAACCACTATTGCTATTACTTCCGCACCCAAACCGATTATTTAATTTAGTCCACCTTTGCCCGCTGTCCACGATTCAGGGCGCTAACAGTTATTCCTTGGTGAAGAGGATATGTGCCAAGGTGTGAACCTCTACGCCAATAACGTTACAGAGAAAAAAGGTTGAGGGTGTGGTGAGTGGTTGTGGAGCAGTTAAAAGTTAATAATCTAAATATATCTTGTCTGTTCAGGTTGATAGGCTCCTACCGTACCCTTGTATAATAACCGGAATTACTAATACAAATCGAAACCTTGTCTCTCTCTAAGAATTCAAGTAGGATATCTCGAAGTCAGACCCACCAGTATTGTTGTTCTCAAGTCCTGGTTATTGTGTGAACTCAACCCATGAACGGCAGGATGTGAGTTGACGTTTTCAGTCCTTCCACGTAAGTCCTCATTTAGCTGTTGTAGGAGCCAAATCTATTGAGATAGCAGCCCTGTTTGAGGAAACCTCTGACTATTGCCTCCTACCGCCCCGCGTGGGCCTCCATACATGGGCCCAGTATTTAGGATCCATGCGATTGTTCCTAGGTAGCTTGAATTAACCAAGAAATTCAATTAACGCATCCAGTCGTCGTAATTCGGTAAGGTTTGTACTGTAAACCGGACTGCTATTGATTGTTGTCGGTGCATCGCCTAGAGAGTCAGAGTTTTGTTTGTACAGTACGCAATAGAGTCCGTTTCACAAACCCCAGCCAATAGAATCACAGCGCCCCGGTACAATACAAGTAAAAGTTACAGGCATATAGAACCCGAACACAGGGATGAGGAGTTTGTATGGCAAATTGTCTGTGGGTGTCTGACCGCCTATACAAAATTCGAACTCAAATATTCAGGTTCTTTATGCCTGTAACTTGTATATGAAGCAAGGTTAGAAGTCAGAAGTCCGAGGCCAAGCCCGAAGATAATAAACATCGGTAAAAGTAAAAAAAAGGTCCGAAGCCCTTGTATCCTAAGGCACAAAACGGCATGAGCTTTCGTGCAACCCAACAATCATCAAAAAAAAGATCATCCCAACACCCGGGCACATCAGAATCCAACACAAGACCAGCCATACGACATGCAAGCGCAGACCAAAGAAAGAAAGAATACCGAGAAGCCTGCAGAGACCATGCTCCACCTTGCGCAAACTCAGCCTTTTAGGCTTATAATGGGTGGAAATCTAAGCGAGCCTCGTGCTGCAAAGCAAGTCCGCTGCAGAAAGCAACCTAAGTTACCCTGAAGTGACCATCACCCGGGATGGAAGCAGTTAACCTCCACAATCCTAGCACAACTCCCCATTCATATAGCCCTGACAGATATATTATAATACCTGCACCATTGCCTGCCCTTACATGAATGGGAATTGGGAATTGACAATTGAATGATAATCATACTGCTATTCCTGGTAACACAAAAAAAGGGTTGCGGGGGGTAGCACCTCGGTATTCATTTCAAACTCTTGAGGACCTCAGTGCACACAATCAGAGGTTTGGTAAGGGAGCCTATCCTTTTACTAGAGCAGTGAGATCTAAGCGAGACTTGGCTTGAGCATACTAGGACTTCACGCAAGGGGTTTGTAGAGGCATTGTGGCGGTGATCGGTGCTTTGTGTGTTTTATTTCGGATGTGAGGATTTTTTTTTGTTGATGGTTTCAGTGCGGCAAACCCCATGCGAGTTTGTCCTCCGGTGTAACCGTGCTGGAGGCAACTTTAGAGAAAAACAGGGAATAGATAATGACAAACTTCCCTCGCAAGTATTCGCCAAGAGTTCCAACTTCGAACTTCCAACTCCCACTTATACGTGGGGTGCCGTCACTCTAACCACCAAGACAATCGTTCCAAATATTCTCCCTCTGTTGAATCTGCCATAGTGCCTGGGTTGAATGCGGCTCAGGCGCCATATTGAATGGTACTATCCGTAAAGAATTATTATTTTTTGTTATACGCGGTTTATTCGTAGCTAGCTACAGGAAAATCCATGGAATGCAACTTAAGTTATGGCCTAAAAACCCAAATAACAAAAGAAACTTCACCCCCCTTCCTGAATAGTAAATACCACATCCAATCCTGTCATAATTGAAAAACAATTTGTATTTCATGAAACCAAACCAAGTTGGCATTTTTTGTCTTTTAGGAAATCCCCTATCAACACAGGAAATCCTATTCTTATTATCACTTCTTCCATAACCACAGACTGAAAGTGGAAGATCCCCCTGTCTGGGGCTATGGAAGAGCACAAGGTAGTCAGCAGTAGGATGCCAGCCATGGTGTTCTTAATCTCAGAGGATGCCATTCCAGCACACTTATGAAGCTCCAAGTCCAGTGTCAGGGCAAGATCGTGAGATGTGTTTGTGGTGAACCCCACTTCTCACTTTCCTCAATAGGAAGGTCAAAGGCGGGTCTGGAAAATCGTGGTAACGGAGCTTGTACTATCCGTAAAGAACTCTTCTTTCTTGTTGTACCGGATAGGCAAGAAGCATCCGAACATGAGACATTCAAAGCGCCATACTAAATCTTGCCAGTTGCCTGTACCAGGATGACCCCTGTGTTCGGATACTTCTTGCCTGTTACCTGTAGTTTACTTTGGGTATTGCAGCCTCAAGCCATGCTGAAAATTTGTGCTTTATGTGGGGGATAATGACTTCTGTTGGTTGGTAATATGGTGGGGGGGCGTTTCCAGACACTATTACCGCAGAGGTAACTTCCAAAGGAGCAAGGAACTCCTTTCTGCCGCACAGCAGCGGTCTTAATTAGGTTGTGCCTCCGGTGCACCAGAGAGCAATGGCTGGTGACTACTCACTGTGGCCTAAAATCAACTGGTATTGAATACACCCAAGGATTTGTCAGGAGCCTTGAAATATTGATTGTACGCAATAAAAGCTGATTACACAACTGTTAGGCCATTAAAAGTAACCGTTTTCTCTGGGGAGAGCCTTTATAACCCACCCGGGGTCGGTCGAATATAATGCCTAGTCGCAAGTGCCGGTGACTGCAATCTCGTTGACATATTGACTGAGGGAGGTTACTCTTTGATACCTCGGATGTGCTTCTCAAAGAATCCTGCGGCATTCCACTGCCTCAATCCTTCCTAAAGAATAAAATTCACTTTCCCCTCCTCCATTCTTATACCCCCCACTTAAACCGACATTCCATCATTGTTTAATCTTTTTCTGGCCTTTCTTACAGCTGAGGAAATATGCTGCTTACATCTGGCGTTTGGCTTCTTGGAGCATTACTGTCCTTTTCTTCAGTAGCGCACAGCCTGGATGCTAATCCTACTGAAGATTTTTGTTCCTTAAGTGATCATATGAGTATGACTCCCTCCAACTTGCCAACGTGCTTTCATTCGCTGTTTACTGACCAAAGGGCGGTGTATATAGTGACCCAGAAGGATGGCATGCTATATATTGTTGGAGGGTGGATGGTGTATCGCTCGCCGTACTCAAATTACAGTGGCCCGAGTTCGTCCCTCCCGCGGCTGCACAACCTTCTCCTCTTCCTCCTAACTAACAATTAGTCAATGTCCCTAGATCCAGTACTTCGGTCACTGAATATATCGAAGAGTTTTAGCACTTCTCTTGATAGTGCCAATTATATTCAGACGGAAGAAGTTCCAACGACAATATCTGGTATTTTTGATGCTGCGTTCTTCCCTACGGAAACTGGGTTGGACCTTACTTTTGGGGCATGGGGAACATACAACAGTACAATTTATGGAAAGAAGGATCCTCTCACGGAGGACAAGAAATGGCAATATGACATTGCAGCTCGACGATGGACGGATACAGGAATAATATTAAGAAACTGGTTCCAGCTGAGCACTTCAAAAAAGGTATCTAGTTCAATGACATCATGGATTCCATCATTGAAGAAAGGTTTTCTTTTTGGCGGCACTTTTTTCTCAATGAACGAGGCGTCGGAGGAAATTCTAGAGGACCATAATGGCTTGATCACTTATGACAGGGGTACTAATACCTGGACAAACGAAACCACACCATTTGGGGGAATATCTGAGGGAGGTTTGGTGCATATCACGACAGCTACGGATGAGGTTTTGATTCAGTTTGGTGGGAGGTATGGGTTTTCTACCAGCCTGGTATGTCGCACTATCTATTGAATTTCCCTACGTAAAATAATGATAACATCCGGCAGAGAAAATTTTCTGAGATCAATATCTACAGCACAACCCGATCAAAATGGTATACTCAACATATACCACTTGGTGCTCCGGTGCCGGATCCTCGATTCGCATTCTGCACTGCTCTTAAATCAGCTTCGGATGGTTCCAGCCATCAAATCTACGTTATGGGGGGCCTTGAGGCTGGTCCATTAGGACATGCTACTGGAGGCCCAACCATTGGATCCATCTGGGTTCTCTCGATTCCAAGCTTTGATTGGGTCCGGCTGCCTGACACGTCAAAGACCCCGGGTATGGACCCGAAAGCCAGGGTTTCACCAAAATGCCAAGCTATTGGAGAACACTACATCTTCTACTATGGCGGACAAAGCACCCGGAGTTACTCCAGTACCATTACATGTGATAAGAAGGCCAATGCCGCATTCCTGTTCGATGTCAACATTTTAACGTGGACAAACGAGTTTACGCCGAATGAGGGTACGTACGAAATTCCGTCGCAAGTTGTTGATCTTATTGGTGGCTAGTAAGTTATCCGACACCCCAAAATACCGTAGATAGTGTACCAAAAGTGAAAACTAATCACCTAGCAGTAAAAATGGAAGTTCAGCAAAGAATGCCCCAGCAGAGGGCTGGAGCCACCTAGATCTTGAAACCATAATGAGACTACCGGTAAAGACCCCCGAGACTAGAATCCCAACCCCCCCGGAACACACCCATGTCCCGCCAAAACCCAAAGGTGGGGCTATAGCAGGGGGTACCGCAGCAGGTGTAGTGGCCGTGGCACTAGGAATATTGGGCGCAATAATCCTCCGCAAGCGCCGTCAAAGGAGGAAATCCCAGTGTCCTCAAGGCAGTCGGGACGCAGCGCGCGCTGAAGGATTTCCTGCGGCGGGGATATATACTGGACATGGGGGTGGAGAGAAGCAGTACGACCATAACCAGGAGGGAAAGGACTTGAAGACTCCCGATTTCCCCCTTTGATGGCGCTTGCGAAAGAAGAGAAAAGTAAGAAACCTCATTAACGATTGTTGGTTCATGGTTTTTTCCCTCCTTTAAATTCCCCCCCTCTAGTTAGGAAATGAAATACCCTTCTAGCATTTATCTATTTACCCACATACCTACTTTCTCCTCCACTTCTTATCCATAAGACACGTACTGCCTACTTACCAATCTCCAATTTTTCTTGCTTTTCACAGGAGCGGGTGGAGAGTGCAACCATATTCCTATAAGTTACATATTTCTACGGGTATTATAATTTCAAGTATGATTATTACTTGCAATTGCTAAGTCGATCCTTCCTTCCGAGCGATGAGAACGGATATCACTTCCAAGGAGTGAAATTATACGGTATCTCGTCTTTGATGGTATAATAATCCAGGTATCGTAGTAGAGGGTTGTGTTAGGAACGGTGGGGAGCGCAGGCAACCCGAAGCGCAAGTGTGATGGAGGAACACTGAAGTGTGGACGAGTGAACGTTCTAGGGCACGAGCGGATATAGGGTTATACAAGGGTCAAGGATAAAATAATGGTATGATACGCTGCATAACTAAAATGTTATCATGGTAGTAATGGTACACATAAGAAACACAACCCTGATGGGACCTCTATTTCCTCCTACCTTGATCAGTTTTAACAAGATATAATTGACAGAGAGGTACCTGGCCTCTTGATGAATACCTCAATTAAAAAAACCATTCTTTATAGGCTCATGTTAAGCAATGGAAGGCTTGCATTTCTGGACAAGCTGGTTGCTGTGTACCACTAATTTTGACCAAAATCAACATCAATACCCCTGCTCCGTACTGAAAACAAGAAAATCGGTGGAATAGTATCTACTTTACGGAAGCGGAGAAGTACGGGAAAACAACTGTCACTTTCAAGGAACACTGAAGTATCATAGAATAACAAACCACACAAGTCACAATCAATCTGAATTCACTAGGCTATGTCGCAAAACCAACCCCACAAACCGCACAAAACAGAAAATTCCCGCGGCAAAGAAAACCCAACCCAGCAGGTTGTCCGACTAGCTAAGTATGATACAGGTCCAATTTTCCTTCCTCAAATCACATGATCCTTGTTTCCACGTCTTCGTTGCTGTTGTCCTCTCTTCAGTGGGAGGTAGTTCAAGGAATGGAAGCGTGAGAGAAGACAAAACCTAACTTACATAGAAGCCCCTGTCCGCCAAGCCTAGGCAACAGCAACCCCAGCAAAACCGCTAAACCTCACAAAGCCAAGATCGTGAACAACTATCTATTTAGCATAAGTCAATTGCAGATAAGCTAGAAAACAGCAAGTTAAGAAAGTCAATTTTCAACCGTAACAGTACCACTATTTTATCCCTGACCCTTGTACATGCAGAGTTTTCACTTAAGTTACTTAAGGTGAGGTGACCTTTCGCTAACCGGTAATAGCAACCTCCATAGAGAATGGGCGCCACGACACCCTTCTCCTATCGCCACACCTACACAATCGTGCAACCACGTCCATCAGTTTTAAGTAGCCAACGCAAAAATTGCTTCTGCTACTACCCCTCTTTTAGTTCTTAGGCCTTGACCTGTCACTCGATTCGCACCTCCAGAAAGTGCGAAGCTGTGATATGATGCAAAATTTTATTGATGTGCTAAGGGCACAATTGTGGGGGGCTGGTCGCTAAGGAGGAATACGGCAGTTCCCGGCGCCAACAACCGGAGGGATGGCAACCACAGCAGCAGTTCCTTCGGTTGCCGGGAGTTCGGAGGACGCCACAATTGAAGCCGCTCCTGACCCTCTGCTCGAGTACAAGTATAGTAACTGCAGTACCCCCCGTGGTTCCAGGCCCGTAGGATTAGCCTCCGCATCCCCAACTTCATCAAGGCCGAGACCCTCTAGCCCCTATCCCCCCCGACTCCCCGCAAGCCTGTTGCACTGCAAGCAGTGAACTCCACCGGCGCATTAATAGGAACAATGCAGTTTCCCCTCCGAATCGAGCACTCCCCTCTCCATCCCCTCCAAACGCCCGATCACCCCGGCACCTCCCCTGTCATGCTGCCCCTCCTCCGCGGTGCTGCTCTGAATAGCGATGTAGTGCCAAGGTGGATGTGCTGTCGTGGCTGCAGCACCCTCATCTTTGCACCGCGCGAGACACAACAATGAGAAGCCACCACGGCAACTGCCTTGCTTTCCTCTTGGGCCCACAGTTCAGTGCTCTAGTTGAGCGCCCAGCAATTAGTCCTTGGCTCGTTGAAAATCCTGCTTCCACCCTTCTTTTTGTCCTATCCTTGCCGTACTCGAAATCCACTGAGGCCTAGCCCACACGAGACATCATTAAGGACCACTACCGACACCTCTAGCCATAGCGCTCGTACTCGAGTACAGGAGGTTATTCTGACAAAAGCAGAAGTCGCCCGTGGCAAGCGAAAGGGATCCGTAGGCACATAAGTAGCGGGCATCCGCCTGCGCCCAAAAATGGCCAGAGCAATGGATGATATATCATACAGTACAATGCCTTAGGTCACTTTCCGATCCCCCCACACCAAAGGACAAAAAACCACGAATTTTAATTGAAAGGCTTGATATTTCCATTATAGAATGAAATGGTTGCTATCATCTTCCTTGAAACCTCTTGGAATTTCTTACAGAGGTAGTGTTGAGCGATGAATTTCTTGGGATGGCTGGTTTTGGCGTAAAATAGCCAATAGCCCGAGTTTCCTGTCACCACACTCTATTTGAAAGGGTCTCGCCGGCCAGTGGTACGAAGGAGGGCTGAGTGAATGGGCTGCAGAAGTTGGGTTTTCTGGGCTAGGGTGGTTTGCTCGAGCTAGCCATGCTGCGCGGGGAAGTGCAGTAGATCGCGAATGTTGGAGCAGCTGAGGCGTTGAGTGGGCAGGCAATGCGCTAGTCAGCTTGGGCGGCGGCCCTAGGGCTTGTATTGCAGAAATTATGCGGCATTGGGGAGGTTGAGGAAAGTGTCGATCGGATAGATTGGAAGAGATATCCTTTGACTGGAATGAGTCATCGCTCTGGAGTTTATTTATTTATTTATTTATTGAGCATCTCGTTGGTGTGTAAGGAAGTGCTTTTCACAGGCAGATAATACAAATTCGCTTCACTTTTTCCACTTTCTTATATACCATACCAATTCGTTCTAACTACCTACCTACCTGATCTTGCTGATCTATTTTCCCATCAATCTTGAGCATGTTCGAGTATGCCGGCTATAACTCCAATAGCTATTAGTCCAACTGGTTTAATCACAAGTATTTGGAGCACAGAAAAGTGACATTTGGGGAAGTATGGCGATTAAACCACACCACAAGTCCGCTACACCTTAACCCTTATGATGCCGGTCGGGAGTGATAAAACTGAACTCATCCCCGGTAGGGCCTTTAAGGTGTTCACGGACTAGAAAAATGACTAACTGCTAGCCGTAGCCTGTCTAATCCTACCTCCAAGCCGGGCAGACTGAACGGCTCAGAACACTGGAACCAGATCGGTATGCCAAATTTAAAGATCTCATCCAAGCCCTTAGGGGTTGCTCAGGACACGAATGACCACCACAATCCCAGCAGTGTTTGTCGTAGAATGGACCGGTAAGAAGCGTCACTTATGCACCGAATCCCAGGAAAATTACTCATTTCTCTTCCCGATCAGTTTTAGCGGAAAGCCGAAACAAAGGTAAGAAAACCACGATTGCTATTACAGTCGCACCCCGCTATCCCGGAACACGCTGAACCGGATACCGCGCTGAACCGGACGAATTCTGTAGCAGATCTAGACTGTCATACAATTCACCCCGTTGAACCGGAAGCAGGCAAGTTTCGGATTCGTATGATATCTCGGAGCATACCCCCCCTGGTCCTCATAGAAAGTTGATCTGCTGAGCCGGATCCTTCCTGGGCTGTCAGGTGAACTAAGCTTGAAAAGGAAAGAAGGACCTTGAATAAGGAGGGGTATGAAGGGGAACTTGATGGAAAATGAGGAAGGCAGGCTTGGAGAAAAGGTAGCAGCCGGGTTTTGATGTATATCTACAGGAAAGACTAGTAGAGAATCAGGTTTTTAAGTAGGAAGTTACCATATCTTGCATTCATTCAACTGCCATAATGCCTACAAAAAGGTCGACAAGGAAAGCCGGATTAACAACTTTACAAAAGTACAAACAGTGCTGTCAATTCTTAAGAGAATGGGAATAAAAGTTCTTTGAATATCCTGCTGTTATTCACGATACCCCGGCGTTCCGGATACCCCGTTGTCCCGGACGAAATCCACGAAAAATGGCCATCCGGGATAGCGGGGTGCGACTGTACTTCAACACCCAAACCGATTATTTAATTCAGTCCACCTTTGCCCGCTGCCCACGATTCAGAGCACTAACAGTTATTCCTTGGTGAAGAGGATATGTGCCAAGGTGTGAACCTCTATGCCAATAACGTTACAGAGAAAAAAAGGTAGAGGGTGCAGTGAGTGGTTGTGGACCAGTTACTCAAAGTTAACAACTAAAATATATCTTGCCTGTTCTGGTTGATAGGTTCCTACAGTTGTAAAACAATCGGAATTATCAATACAAACCGGAAACCTTGTCTCTTTCTCAGAGAATTCAAGTAGGATATCCCGGAGTCAGACCCACCAGTACTGTTGTTCTCGCGTCTTGTTCATTGTGAGAACTCAACCCATGAACGGTAGGATCCGAGTTGACCCCTTCAGCCCTGCCACGTAAGTCCTCAGTTATCTCTAGTAGGAGCTCAATCTACCGAGATAGCAGCCCTGTTTAAAGATACTTCTGACTATTGCCTCCCACCGCCCCGCGCGGGGCTCCACGCAATGGTCCAATATTAAGATCCATGCGATTGTTCCTAGGTAGCTTGAATTAACCTAGAAATTCCATTAACTTATCCAGTCATCGTAATTTCCTAAGGTTTGTACTTGTAAAACGGACTGCTATTGTTTGCCGTGGGTGCATCGCCTAGAGCCTCAATTTTTTGGTGGTATCATACGCAAATAAAGTCCGTTTCACAAACCCCAGCCAGTAGATTGACGGCGCCCCGGTAGATAAAGCAAGATAACGAGTCGGAAGTCCGAAGCCAAGCCCGGAGAGAATAAACATCGGTAAAAGAGACAAAAGGTCCAAAGCCCTGGCAACTGTGCCGAAGGCAACTTTAGAGAAAAACAAGACTTCCTGTTCCAAATCCCAACTCCTAACTCCCACTTCTACGTGGGGCACCGTCACTCTAATCACCAGGACTGTTGTTCCGAATATTCCACCTCGGTCAAACCACTTGCATGCCATAGTGTCAGAGTTGAATTCGGCCCAGGAGCCACATTGAATCGCACAATCCGTAAAGAGCACTGCTCTCTTGTTGCTAGTTTACTTTAGGTGGTACGGCGTCAGGTCATGCTGAAAATTTGCGCTTTTAATAGAAAATAATACCCTCTTCTGGCTGCTAATATTTTGGGCGTTTTTAGACCCGATTGCCGCGGATGTAACTTCCAAGGGAGCAAGGGGGGGGGAGTGCTGCATTGCAGCGATCTCAATTAGGTTGCGCCTCCGGGGCACTATAATAGAGAACAACGGCTGGTGTCTACTTGCGGTGGCCTAAGTTTTGTAAAACGGGCTGCTATTGCATACAGCCAAAGGCTTGTCTGGAGCCCTGGAAGGGTAGGTGGTGTGCGATAAAAGCCGATCACAACTGTTAGGCGATTGGAAATAGCCGCTTCCTGTATGGAGAGTCTTCATAACCCACCCGGGATCGGCTGAATATAATGCCTAGTCGCAAGGGTGGTGACTGCGATCTCGTTAGTATATTAACTAAGAAAAGTTACTCTTTGGCACCTTGGAAGCGCTTCTCAAACAATACTGTGTCATTCCACTGCCTCAATCCTTCCCGACCAAAATACTCCCTGCTCTCACCCCGCCATGCTTCCACACCCCCTCCTAAACCCAAGTTCGATCATTGTTTAATCCTTTTCTGCCTTTCTCATTACGGCTGAAGAGAGATGCCACTTCTTACATCTGGTGTTTGGCTTCTTGGAGCATTGCTGTCATTTTCGTTAGTACTTGTAGTGCACAGCCGAGATGCTGATCCTACTGAAAACTTTTGTTCATTATATTCACATATGAGTAGGGCTCTCTCCAACTTGCTAAGATTTCATTCGCTGTTTGCTGACCAAAGACCGAAGTATATAGTGACCCAGAAGGATGGTATGCTATATATTGCCGGAGGGCGAATGGTGTATCCTTCGGCGTACTCGAATTACAATGGCCCGAGTTTGTCCCTCCTGTGAATGCACAACCTTCTCCTCTTCCTCCTTACTAACGATCAGACAATATGCCTAGATCCGGTACTTCGGTCACTAGATATATCGAAGGGTTTCCGCACTTCTCTTGATAGTGCCAATTACATTCGAACGGAAGAAGTTGAAGTGGGAATATCTGGTGTTTTTGATGCTGCGTTCTTCCCCACGGAAACTGGCTTTGACCTTACGTTTGGGGCATGGCGGTTATACAACAGTACAATTTATGGAAAAAAGGATCCTCTCATGGAGGACAAGAAATGGCAATATGACATTGCAGCTCGACGATGGACGGATACAGGAATAATATTAAAGAACTGGTTCCAGCTGAACACTTCAAAGAAGGTAACTAGTTCAATGACATCATGGATTCCATCATTGAAGAAAGGTTTTCTTTTTGGTGGCACTTTTTTCTCAATGAACGGAACATCGCTCAAGGTAACAGAATTAGAGGAGCATAACGGCCTGATCACTTATGACCAGGCTACTAATACCTGGACAAACGAAACCACACCATTTGGGGGAATATCTGAGGGAGGTTTGGTGCATATCACGACAGCTACGGATGAGGTCTTGATTCAGTTTGGTGGGAGGTATGGGTTTTCTACCAGCCTGGTATGTCGCTTGATCTGTTGAATTTCCCCACGTAAAATACTGATTGTATCCGGTAGAGAAAGTTTTCCGAGATCAATATCTACAGCACGAACCTGTCGAAATGGTATACCCAGCATCTACCGCTTGATGCTCCGGTGCCGGATCCTCGATTCGCATTCTGCACTGCTCTTAAATCAGCTTCGGATGGTTCCAGCCATCAAATCTACGTTATGGGGGGTCTTGAGGGTGGTCCATTAGGACATGCTACTGGAGGTCCGACCGTTGGATCCATCTGGGTTCTCTCGATTCCAAGTTTTGAGTGGGTCCGGCTGCCTGCCACGTCAAAGACCCCAGCTGCCGACCCGAAAGGCAGGATTTCACCAAAATGCCAAGCTATTGGAGAACACTACATCTTCTACTATGGCGGGAAGAGCACCTCGCATTACTCTGGTAACGCTACCTGTGATAAGAAGGCAAATGCTGCATTCTTGTTCGATGTCAATACTTTGACATGGACAAATGAGTTTACGCCTAATGAGGGGACCTACCAAATTCCGTCGCAGGTTATTGATCTTATTGGTGGTCAGTAAGTTATCCGGCACGCTGGAATACCGTAGATAGTGCACCCGAAGTGGAAACTAATTACCCAATAGTAAAAATGGAGGCTCAACGAAGAAGGCCCCAGCCAAAGGCTGGAGCGACCCAGATCTTGAAACCATAATGAGACTAAAGCCTGTCAGGACTGAAGTTCCCAAGAGCGGAGAAAGCTCGGCCGACAGCGGAGGCACAGGCTCACAAGATCATCCGGTATGCTGCCGACCCAGAATCAACGGTGGAGTGATAGCTGGGGGTACAATAGCAGGGGTAGTGCTTGTTGTGCTAGGCATCTTGGGCGCAGTGATGCTTCGCAAGCGTCAAAGGAGGAAATTCGAGCATCCTCAGGTCAGTCAGGATAGAGCGGACGCTGTAGAATTGTCTGCGGGGGGGGCATATATTGGACATGGGGTGGAGGGGGGCTATATCAGGGAGGGAAAGGAGGGGGAGGGCGCGGGATGAAGAGAGAAGTAGGGAAACCCATTCGCGATTATTGGTTCATAGTTGTTTTTGTTTTGAACTCACCCCCCTCTAGTTAGGAAAGAAATACCCTTCTAGCAGTTATCCATTCTCCCACTCACCTACTCTCTCCTTCACTTTCTACCCATAAGACAGGCACTACCTACTTTCCAATCTCCAATTCTCCCCCGCCTTTCGCAAGCGGGGACGGAGAGCGCCACAATACTCCTATAATAAATTGCGTTCTCCTACGGGTACGATAATTGTAAGCACAATTATTCCTAGCAATTACTAAGTCGATCTTTCCTTTCGAGCGATGAACATAGATATCACTTTTCAGGAGCGAAATTATATCTTGTTTTTGACGGTACAATAATCCCAGTAGTAGAGTGCTTTATTAGGAGCAGAGAGGAGCGCAAGCAACCGGAGAACGTTCTAAGGAATCAACGGATGTATAGGTTTATACATGCAGGGTTTGCACTACTTAAAGTGACCTTTAGCCATAAAATAGCAACCTCCACAGAGAATAACCACGACAGCCTTCTCCTATCACCCCGCTTACACAATCATGCCACCGCTCCGATCAGTTTTAAGTGGCCAAGGCAAAAATTGCTTCTGCTACCACCGCTCTTTCAGTTCTAGGACTTTTGTTCATCACTCGATTGGCATTTCTGGAAAAGTGCGAAGCTAGTTTTTCCGTCTGCATTTTATCAAAACATTTGTAGCTATCGCATTCGCCCGTGTGAAGGATTGGCAACAATAGGAGGACTCAATACAGTTTAAGACTGTAGAAGTTTATTCCAAGCTTGCGCACTCTCTCAAAGTGAAAGGAAATCTACCCCCGTGATACCCACATTGGATGTTAAACGGTGCTTACCCATGCCTAAGGAAACTCCTAAAATCCACTAGAGAATATAAGACCCTTCTCGCTTAGGATAAGGAATCGTACATTTTAATATTTTAAGATAATGTGCAGTATTCAGGTGCGAAGTGGGGGCTTGGGAGGGGCGATAACCAATAGTTACAGGCCACTGGCAAAGCTTCCCCATAGCAACCATGGTGATGCCAACCTTGGGAATCTGAAATCAACAATCATGAACCCCAATTTCTTCAATCGTTCCCTTCTTTAGAACACTTTCCGAAACTTTGCTCATCTGAATGACTGCTATTCACAAGAGGGGAATAATTATTATTTTCATACATAATTGTAAATATTGGGCTGGATTGAATGCAGTTCATAACATCGTGGTTGGCATCATAAGGGTTGTTGAAAAAGACTTGCCGGTGACGAGCAATTATTGCCTGTCACTCTTTCCGAATTTTTAATTTGAGTCAGAGTAAGGAAATTCGGTCTTATTGTATTAACACTTGTGGGGGATACCGGGGGTAGCAAACATCTCGTAGATGCCGAAACTGTGCTTGCTCTCCCCATAGGACACGTTTGCCAACCCCGGCCCAATTAATCCTGGTAATTAGTCCGTTTGAATTAGGCGCCAGGTCTTGAACCCGGTCATTCTCGTGAAACTCATAAATTTTGGACGGAAAACCGATGGCGTCCTCCGCCGGAATTGCCACTACGTGTATCCCCTGGGCTTAGACATCAACCCGAACCTCAGACTGGAGATCAAGAGTTCCAACCGGAGGAGAAAGGTGACGAACAAGCATGAAACGCCGGAATTTATAACATAATCCCAACTGAGCCCGGTAGCCGCATCGCAGTGATAGTCCTATCCCAGCTGCCGAGCATGCTCGACTACTAAGGCGATACTGCTATAACCTGACCCCCCTCCCGGCTCGTATTTTCCATACTTCTACCGACATTGTGGGTTGCTTGTAAATTTGCATTTTCCCAACTTTCCTCCCAATACGGTCCGAAAATAGCGTACTCTAGATCAGCGGCGTAATATATTAAGACTCACAATTGCAGTTTTCTATGCAGCTAGGATTTCTGGCGCATCAGCAGTGGTGGGTTTGGGAGGCTAGTGTATAACATCATCGGGTTACTGCCTTCACGCTAATTTAATTCCTCCCGAGTGCCGCATGGCCGAGGATAACTTACCAGATAGATAAAGTACGCTGAATCGAACTTGTTTATTTTGGTAGGGATTTAGGAGGGTGTTCGGTGGGATGGGAAATATTTTCAGGTGTGGCTGATTAATTTGAGGCCTAATTGATGCCAGGAATAATATCAACTCAGAATGGCAATATCTTGTGTCGATTTTCTTTTCATGGTGGCTCCGAGAACGCCTAATACACTAGGTCCTCCAATATCGGAAAGAGAAGCCTATGGGTGGTTTATCCATCCATCTATCTAACGCTAGCAAGGGGAAATAAAGAGGAAATGAACAAACCAGGGAGAAGTAGAAGGAGATCGTATAACTAGGGCTCCCCCCCACCGGGGAATTGTAATTAGGATAAACAATGGAAGTCGCGTTCTTCACATCTGGTAAGGAAGCTGCCCAACTGAGACTCCATCAGATTTCCGGGCTTGTAATAGCTTCACACAGTGTTCCCAACTGTCCGGGAGCTAGGTGGGGTCGCGTAGGGAGACTGCCCGGAGCCCTGGATAGGGCTAGTTATGGCTACGAGCATGATCGAGCAGATTATGGGGGCTATGCTCGATCGTGATCTGATCTAGGGGATCCTATGATCGATTTTGTGTGTATCAGGAATGAAATATTCATTCAATATTGATTATGAGTATTTACGCTCGTGCTATAATAAGAACAGAAGGTTCCTACCTTATCATCCACCTAGTGTGTCATGGTAAATTGTCGCTCGTCCGGAGTGATTAGCGGTATTCTCCAGTTGCTATAAACCCAAGACAATTTGAGTGGTGACATTATGATAAAGGCATTATTAAGGATGGCAATTTGTCGAGAAACTAGGAGGGTGAAGCCTAGTCGAAAGAATTGGTATCTGGTGTGCCGGTAGGCTCCCTTTATATAGTTCATCACATCACCAAATTACTAAGACGAGTAGAGTGATCGCTCATGATTCTAGATGCTCGAGTTTACTCAATGATGGTGGAGCATGATTGAGCAGTACCCATAATTAATCAAGCAAATCGATCAGATCATGGATTCTCCGCTCGATCATGATCTGATAGATGGCTATGATCGAGGTGATCGAGCAGATCATAGTCGAGCAAAACTCGATCATATCTGATCCAGTCCATCACAAGACAGGGCCTAACGGTTATCTGTAGTCTGTCCAGGTAGCCAAAGCGCAGGACGGCAGGGGGCTGAAGGTGACACTCGAGATGTTGGATTGCTTATAGGGCATGCAGTGAGAAGGCTGTGCAGATATGCATGTATGCGGACATGTGGCCAGGGTCAATGGATTAGGGTAGGCGGTTTCTTGGATTTCCGGCAGTTAGGTATTCTCCCATGGGTTGTTCTCACATCCTATGCCGCTGTGCATAAGATATTTCTTTCATGGGCTTGTTGATGTGTTTAGCCATAGGGTATGAGGTGTCGGGTATTTGGTTTCATGTTTCTCTCATACCCTTTGTCACTAGGCATATGGGAGTTGGAACATTGGTAGGGCATAGGCCTTAGGATCATGGAGGATCATGGGATATCAGGATGAGTCTAGATTGTTTGTGATCATTAGGGATCAGGTTTAGTTAGCTGCGTGTGTTTCTTCAGAGTGCGTTGAGTTTCGGGAGTGCCTTGTTGTCGTTAGTTAGACGGAGAGATATATTCCTGGCTTGTCCTTAGCTAGAGAGAGAGCAGCCATCTAGTCCACCGTTCCTCAATCCTTGACCGCCCCGCTCAGAGTCTGTTGTGATCGCACTTTGGTTCCCTTCATCTTTTGTGCTTTCCATTAATTTTACCAGTGGAGGATAGCCCGGGATGGTGGGGGGCTGCAGGAACTGTGGGGGGCTGTGGGAGATAGGGGACTGGGATTGGAGATCGAAAGTACTTTAAGAGCTCTTGGTGTTCATAGCCATGCAAGTCTAAATGTATTTTCTTCGTAGTTAGCTAGGGTGCCTGAAGGGGGGTCAGGCTGGGGGAAAGATAAGTTATGGTTCATAAAGTTTCTTCTCATTATCCTTTATCGTGTTTGGTTCTTCGAGCATTGTTTTACTTTTACTCCTCCTTAGAAATCCGAGACCATCAGCCATCCAAGTATTAAAGCAATCTTCGCAATAAATCACCCCTTCAGCATTGGCCAAGCGATATATTCTAACAATTCCATTTAGTTCTTAAAGTCCGGGTCATAAGATGGCAGTTCCCCGCGGTCGGTCTAGGGCTCGCATTCCCGGGCTTAGTCCGTCCTAGCACCTCCAAAAGGACTGACTATTAGCTGTGGTTCTTCCCGTCCTGCCCCGAAGGCGGACGGGAATACTGGCTTCACTATTCCTCCATGTGCCCTCATAGCAGCATGAGAGAGTGGTGTACCGCGGAATTTACCATACCTGTCGGGTTGGGCACTTCTGTGTTCTAGCCAAAGCTTAACCACTCCTTCATATCCCTTGACAGCAGCACTCTCAAGCAGTGTTTTGATTATACAGGTCAGGGCGATTGGGATCAAAATCTTCCCGTTCTGGCAGTAACACGACCACTCTTTCATGTCCCTCGATAACAACACATGAGAGCGGTTTTCGATGACTCACATCCGGGTGATTGGGGACGACATTTCTCCGCTCCGGAGGTACTCCGACGACCCCCTCACGTCAGTGGATAGCAGCCAACTCGAGCGGAGCTCTATCACACCCACCGGGGCGATTTGGACATCCTCCCGTCCTAACAGTAGTTTCTCCACTCCTACATGCTCATTCCTCGCCCACGCAAGTGGCGTACCACCTACAGTATACAATCCCTTTGGTCGATCTCACAACTTTTAGCATTTATAATTGGAGTTACGAGTTCACCAATCCCGAAGGACGGTACACTATGAAGTCCGGAGAAGAGCTGAGAAGCACCGATGTCTCCGATATCACTGGGATTTATAACCTGCTCTAAAAGCAATGCGGCGGACACGTGGTCTTGGCACTGGCCCAAGAGCTCCAGTTCAAGGGCCCTCGCATAGTCTGAGAGTTCCCTCCTTGCAAGTTTTCCTCAATATCTTGGAGGATATTTGAGGAATATAATAATTTAGTGATCCGGGGGAGAGTGGGAAGGGAGGTTTTGGCCTGTTGTGATTTTAGATAGGTTGGGGAGGTTTCTGCAAGTATCAAGTGATGTTTACTGAAGTGACCTGAATGGGCTCAAGGGTATAGTACTCTTGGATATGTAGTGGGTTGACCGCACAGTCGAAGCTTCCCTATTCAACAGTTAAGCCTTGACAGCAGTGCAGCAATGGGTCTATCGAAGGGACATTGTCAGGATCAAAATCTATTGCTTCCATCTCAACTGCGGCGCATAGAACAGCTAATCCATCTCTAACGGCAGTTCCGAATGACAGACCCATGTGAGAGTGGCCATTGCGAGTTTTGTCTTCTCTTCGTCCTGGACTTTTGTACTCCAGCGTCACACCGTATGCGTCAGCTAGCCCTGCACCATCCTTTGATGACCTGATTGCTCTTCTCCCCTGAAAATTAGTCCCTCTCAAAATTGCTTCGATGTGGAGGGAAGCGAGTAGGAATTTGGATTCAAATAAGCCAGACATTAACTTAAAGTAATCTTTCCCTTGCACTCGGTTTTAAATCCGTTTCCAAGTTTAAATGCTCTTCACAATGTCTGCCCCCAATGTGCTGCTAATTATATCGGGGTAGTGTCGTTCCTGTGCTTATCGCGCAGAACCCAATGCCACCATCTTCGATTGGCTGTATCAATATAAAAATTGCCACTCCATCTAATATCCTCCCCACCTCACTCCGCTCCTATGGTATTCTTTGTTGGACATGGCTCATTTTGGGCCGCTCACCGCATGCATATATTCCCATTCGCCTGACTACCACCCACTGTTACACACCGTTTCTTGAAGGCTGTTCCACCACTGCTAGCTTCATACCAAACTCCGACATCAACCTTCATATCTAATGCGACTGCATCAAACACCTATCAGCCTACAATGAAACACAAACGCTCACGATAGCCGAACATCAACCGTATCCTTAACCATATACTCCACTTTCAGCAGACTGGCTGACTACTTTCTCGGCCAGTCTATTTGTACCTCGGACGTAACTCGGAGGAGCAGGAGGAAAGATGACTAAGTGGAAGAAACTGATGAGAGATATGGCATGCGCAGGATGTCGTGGAGGAAAGGTTAAGCCTCAAGAAGGATATAAGGCAGCCTGTTCTTATTTTTGTTAATTTGTTATCTATCCATCACGCACTCATTCTATCTCCACACAGCCATCAGTTATTTTGCACCAGTCAGTCGTTATCGCACATTCTCATTTCATTGTTATCTTTTGCTCTCCAACACCTTTTCTCTATTATAATTGTTTATACCAATAAAAGTTTCCTCGTTGCTCTGCGAGTAGTGATTTTTAAACACTATTCGGTTATGCACAGCGGATCCGGGTTTCCAATTTGCCTGAAACGACGAAGCTTTTTATTTGTGCCGAACAATAGCAAGAGAAGATAGTTACGAAGGAACTAGAAAGAAAGATGAAATATGAAATCGTATACGAAAACGAGTGACTCTGATGAGGAACAAATGACCAGATGAACAGAACGTAAAAATGCGATAAGGAACTAACAACTAACAAAGGGAAGAACATGATCTCTTATATCCTTCTCGTAACAAAACCTTTCCTCTATGGCATGCTTCCTGCGCATGCCATATCCTTCTCCGGTTTTCTCCCACGGAGTCATCCTTTCTGCCTATTCAATGGAGTCGTATCCTCGGTGAAATCATATTCACCGAGGGTGTAGTTAACCGGCCAGCCGAGGATCGAGTGTATAACCGCGGATGCCGTTGAGATTCCGCTATCGCAAGTGTTTGTGTTTCGGTGTCGGTGGATGTGTGTTTGATCGTGTCGCAATAGGTAAGAAGGGTCGTGGTTGGTGTTTTGATATGAAGCTAATGGTTGTTAAACAGTCTTCAAACGATGGCGTGTAACAGGTTGTTGTGTTCCATCCCAAGGCGCATGGGAATATATGCATGTGGTGAGCAGCAAATTTCCAACAGTGATCCGAACCACTGTGCGTTTCCCCTGCTGTTGAAGATTACTATCCTAAATACACCCCTATTCGGTGGTCCCTGCAAAATCTGTCAGTGATTCGAGAACCAATTGCTAATAAATGGCACTTGGTGATGTGGTCAACGCTATGATCTTGGAACATCGGGAACAGCCGTGACCGCTACTTATTTGGAATTCATTCTCTCTCGCATAAGGGACAAAAAAGAATCACCTCGAAGTGGGAGCCTGCAGAGAAGGAAAGAAGTTAGGATGAAGAGAAGGGAGGAGATATAAGGGGAAACGAAGAGAAACGAAGATATATGAAGATAATAGAATTGAAGAGAAGGAATTAAGCGAGGTAGGATGGGAAGAGAAGGAGCCGGGAAGTTGTTATTGTGAGGGAAGCAAGGATGGGAAAGAAGAAGGACCACCGGTGCTTTCTGTTTTATGCATGTAAGGATTCCTATTTCCCCGTAAGTGCGAAGTATGAATTAGGTTCCGACATCTTCCTCTGAAATAAGAGCTTCTGGGTGCGCGGGGGGGACGGCAGACCGTTTTGATCAACAAAAGAACCACCATTCGATACTCTGGCACAGACTCGCTAACTGCATCAGCACATATAAACGTGTCTTTTTTCTCTGTGATGGCCAGGAACATCTTCAAAACTCTTGCAACTTCTAGCCCTCTGCCCAATAGTGTTTCTCTGCCTTGGGTAATGAACTGTCGCTTCGGGAATATATTTTTTCTAGCCTGTTAACAAGCTGTCTTAGGAGGGCACAGAGCATATTTATCGGTCACCGCTCCGGGCTGTGAAGTCGAAGTAAAAAAAAGCTGACAAAATTATCTTCATCCGCAGCCTCGTAGCACAACTTGTCTATAACCAAGGGACTTTTATTGCAATCTATCAGCAATGCCGCTCTTTTATTTCAGGCAGTGAATCACTCTCTTCTTATATGATAGCTTTCCTACCCTTAGATTTCCGCTTTAGAATAACGCGGCATAATTAGATTCATCTCCCCTAGTACTATTACCTCAGGATTTAAATTCCTTGGTTTCCAGAAGCCAGGCTCCTATGCCGCCCATTCTCTGGGCTCCTACGCCCTGTCTCCGTACCCATGGCTCCAATGAAGACAGCAATCTCAGCATTTCAGACTCATAGTCGAGGGCAGTGCTGTCGAAACTATCTGTGGTGATGGCAGGGTTATGGCTATTTCTCACTAACTATAACACTTTTCGATTTTCATCACGTTGAACGTTGCTGAGAGCAAGGCACCTGTCCACTTAGGGCCCATTGACGGAAGTGCTTGGAATTGAGGAAAAGTGGGGTTAGTAATAGGGACTTGTACCAGACTGGAGCCCTTTGCACAAACATCAGAGGACTGGTTTTTTATTAGAAGCGAGAGCGGATTCGCCTGTAGGAGTCCTCAGTTGAAATATATTGCACGTTAGCAAAAGTAACCGAACATTTGGAGCTTCGACGTTCCACCACCTAGTACCTCGACCCCCTCTCACTCCTGAATCCACCATACCTTTACTACAACAAAAAATCCTCAATAAAACAGATTGATGACACACAAGGTATTAATTAGGATTATGATATTTTTATTTTTATTTTTAAATATTTATTTAGTTCTGGTTTTAGTAGTCACTTGTTGAGTTGGGTGTTGGCAAAGAAGTGAGAGCCGTTGAAGGCTGATGTTCGGTTATTTATGCTAACGTGCAATACCACTCTATTCCCTATATTTCATACATCGTAAAGCAGGAGAAATTTAAGAAACTGATAGAAACTTAAGCAGTATCATGTTGTTCGCATCCACTTTCGGTATCATCTCCCGAAAGCATTGGTTGTTATTCAAAAAATTATGAGTTATGATACCATAGCATGAAATATCTTAAAGCTGGCATTTCGGTGGGGCCAATCAAGTCGTCTGGTAGGGAAATCTAAGGCACAAGCCTATTTTTGATATGATACGAGTTGTTAGTGATGCGTAGTTCATGGGGTTATGGGGGAACCAGAAAACATTTGCGGAGCCCTCCTTTAAGTGCCAAGGTTTAGGAATACGGGCTTCGCGCTAAACGCATATTAGCACGGACAGTGGTAATGATATTACCGTAGAAACATGAATAATGGAACCGTATGCTATGTCGTTGGACTTTCCTCTCAGTAAGGTCAAGAAATTTTTTTCTTTTTCTTTCTCGGAAGGGGGAAAGGGGCTATGTTTTTGCTATGTTTTTGCCCCCGTTAGGAAATTCTGGACTTCATAGCACACGGTTCAATTATTCGAGTTTTTACGGTGGAAAAACGAATGTTGGAGTCCTAAGAGCACAATTGTGGGAGGAGTGGTATGTAGCTAAATGTAAGGAGGAATAATGTAGTTCCCGGCGCCGACAACCAGGAAGACGGTAACCGCAAAGGCAGCTTTTTCGGCTGCCGGGAGTTCGGAGGAGCCACAATTGAAGCCGCTCCCTGGAGTCTAATCCCGAGTGGTTCCAGCAGCATAGGATTTACCTCCGCATCCCCAATTTCATCGAGGCCGAGACCCCCTAGCCCCCCGACTGCCTCCCCGCCAGCCAGTTGCGCTGCAAGCAGTCGACTCCATCGGCCCATTCATAGGCAAATGCAGTTTTCCGATCCAGATCGAGCACTCTCCTCTCTATCCTCTTCAAATTCCCAATCACCCTGGCACCTCCCCGTCATGTCGTCCCTCCCCCGCGGCTCTTCTCTGCATAGCGATGTACTCGAGTAGTGCCAAGGTGGATATGCTGTCGTGGCTGCAGCCCCCTCCTCGTTAAACAGCCCAAGACATGTCCCTGAGAAGCCGCCACGGCAACTGCCTTGCTGTTTTTCCTTGGCCCGCAATTCAGTGCTCTGGTGCAGCGCCCTGCACCCGGCCCCTGGCCCGTCAAAACCTTGCCTCCGTCCTCCTCTCAGTCCTATCCCAGCCGTACTCGAGATATACTGAGGCCTAGTCCACTCGAGACAGCCTTAAGGACCACAGCTAGCGTTGTTGGCACTAAGTTGCCAGAGTTTGTGCCATGGCTCAACCCGTCAAATAGATGTCCCCGGAACGGCACTATGTACTGCCCAGGAAATACATATATAAATAAAATGACTTTTAAAGAAAAAACAAAGAAACTATCTACAAGCCCAATTCTTATTGAATATCCCCCATTTCCCATCCATCTGCGCTCCCACTGTGCTGAATAACATGAATATTTACTTCCTCAATAACAGAAACCAGCACGCGACAATTGAATTATCAGGCAGTGCCATCAGAATCTCACCACACTCTGGCATTTCGTAGTGCCGTGCCGGACACATTGGCATGGCACTAGGCACTTCAAGTGTCAACAACGCTAACCACAGCCCACATCTCAAAAGCATAGTGCTCGCTCAGGACATTGTCCTGACAGAAGCCAAAGTCACCTGTGACGAGCGCAAGGGATCTGTAGGCATAAGAGTGACATACATTCTCTTATACTTAAGAATGGCTAGGGTAGTGGATGAAATATCTTACAATGTCTCAAGCCACCCTCTGATCCTGCCAAACCACTAGACAAAAATCATGGGTTATTAATTTACAGGCTTGATATTTTCATTATAGAAAGAAATAGTTGCTCTCATGTTCTTGAAACTTCTTGAAATTTCTTACACTAATGGTGTTGAGCGATGATTCTTTGGGGTGACGGGTTATGGTGTGAAATAGCCAACACCCCGGGTTGTCTGTCACGATACTCTACTTGAAAGGGTCTCACTTCCAGTGATACGAAAGAGGGCCGGTCAGATGGGCTGCACAAGTTGGGCTTTCTGGGTTGTGATGACTTGCTCGAGCCGGCGATACTTCCCGGAGGAGTGCGGTGGATCAAGAATGTTGTTGGAGCAGTTATGGCGTTGGGTGGGCGGGCAAAACGGTAGCTGGCGTGTGCGGCCTTAGGGCTTGTATTGCAGAAATTAGGTGGCATTGGGGAGGTTGAGGAAAGCGCCGATCGGATTGATTAGAAGAGTCTGAAGAGATATCCTTCGACTGGAATGAGTTGTCGCTCTGGGATTTATCTGTTTTTTTTGAGAATCTCGTTGGTGTGCTAGGTAAGTGCTTTTCATAGGCAGAGATTACCGTTTGCTGCACTCTTTCTTCTGTTTTATGTATCGTACCGTACTGCATTGTTGTAACTACCCACCTACCTGATCTTGCTGATCTATTTTCCCCTCCATCTTGGGCATGTTTGACCATGCTAGCTGTAACCCTAACTGCTATTGGTGAAACTGGTTGATTAAAGGTATTTCGAGCACAAAAAGTCGTTTAAAGTCGTATGGTGAGTAAACCACACCGCAAGCTCGCTACACCTTAGCCTTTATGATGCCTGTGGGGAACGATAAAACTGAACCCACCCCAGGTGTCCAGAGACCAGAAAAATGACTGGCCGCTAGCGGTAGTCTGTCTAGTCCTACATCCAAGGTGGATAGACTGAACTGTTAGACACTAGAACCGGATTGGTATGCCGAATCTAAGGATCTCATCCAAGTCGTAGGGGTTGCTCAGGACACGAATGACCACCATAATCCCAGCAGTATTGGTAGTAGAATAGACCGGTAAGGGGCTTCACCTGTGTATTGAATCCCAAGAAAATTACCCATTTCTCTTCCCGATATGTTTTTAGTCGGAAGGCGAAACAAGGTAAAAAAAACACGATTGCTATTACTTCCTCATTCAAGCCAATTATTTAATTTAGTCCACCTTTGTCCGGCACTAACAGTTAGTCCTTGGTGAATAGAATATGTGCCAAGGTGTGAACCCCTGTACCAATAGCATTATCGAGAAAAAAGGTATAGGATCCAGTGAGTGGTTGTGGGGCAGCTACCCGAAATTTAAAACCCTATCTCGTCTGCCTTGGTTGATAGGTTCCCACCCTTGTATAACAATTGGAATTATTACTCGTCCCAGGGAAGAAGTATTCGAAAATACGAGTTTTGAGTTTGTATGGGCGCTCAGACAATCGCAGGAGTTTTACCATATATATTTTTAATCCCTGTTTCCTGATAATTCTTGCCTGGGACGAGTAATACAAACCGGAAACCCTGCCCCCTCGGAGAAGTCGTGTGGGGTATCTCTAAGTTTGATCCACCAGTATTGCTGTCCCCAAGTGTTGGTTATTGTGAGAACTCAACCCATGAACGGCAGAATGTGAGTTGACCCCCTCAGCCCTGCCACGTAAGTCCTCAAATGGCTCTTGCAGGAGCTGAATCTATTGAGATAGCAGACCTGTTTAAAGACACCTCTAACTATTACCCTCCACCTCCCCACGTGGTACCCCGTGCAAGGGTCCAGTATTTAAGATCCGTGCGATTTTTCCTAGCTTAAATTAACCTAGAAATACAGTTAACGTATCAACTCCTCGTAATTTGCTAAAGTTTGCGCTTGTAAGACGGACTGCTGTTGCATGCTATAGGCGCATCGCCTAGAGCCTCAAAGTTTCGGTGTTACGCAAATAAAGTCCTTTTCACAAACCCAGCCAATAGAGCAACCGCTCCCCAATTCATAAAGCGAGATTAGGAGTCAGAGGTCCGAAGTCAAGCTCGAAAGAATAGATATCGGTAAAAATAAAAATAAAAATTCGAAGCCCGGCAACCATGCCGAAGGCGATTTTTAGAGAAAAACAAAGGATACATAACAACACAAACTTCCTGCTGTGAGCAAGTATCTTCCCTCCTAAATATTCGCCAAGAGTTCCAACTTCGAATGTCCAACCGTCACTTGTTTGTGGGGCGCCGTCACTCTAATCACTAGGACGGTTGTTCCCAATATCGCCCCCCCGCAGAATCACTTGCATGCCATAGTGCCTGGGTTGAATGCAGCTCAAACGCCACACCGAATAGCACAATTCGTAAAAAGCACTTTCTTCTTGTTGCTAGTCTACTTTAGGTGGTGCAGTGTTAGGCCATGCTAAAAATTAGTGCTTTTAATAGAAAATAATATGCTCTACTAGTTGCTAATATTTTGGGGCGTTTTTAGACCCTATTACCTCAGAGGTAACTTCCCAAGGAGCAAGGGGCTCCTTTATGCTGCACTGCAGCGGTCTTAATTATGATGCCCCTCCAGGGGACTAGAGAGTCGTGTCTACTCGCTGTGGCCTATCTTTTGTAAATTGAGGGCATGCAATAAAGCCGGTTACACAGCTGTCAGGCCATTAAAAGTAGCAGTTTCCTCTAGGGAGAGCCTTCAAACCCACTCGGGAATAGTCGAATGTAATGCCGAGTCGCAAGTGGTGGTAACTGCAATCTCGTTGGCATATTGACTGAGGGAGGTTATTCTTTGATACCTTGGAAGCGCTTCTCAAATAATACTGTGGTATTCCACTGCCTCAATCCTTCCTAAAGAAAGCATTCCCTGTCCCCCCCCGTCATGCTTCTGCACCCCCTCTTCAACCCACCTTCCATCATTATTTAATCCCTCTCGACCCTTTTCCTTACAGCTGAGGAAATATGCTGCTTCTTACATCTGGTGTTTGGCTTCTTGGAGCATTGCTGTCCTTTCCTTCAGTAGTGCACAGCCTGGATGTTAACCCTACTGAAGATTTTTGTTCCTTAAGTTATCATATGAGTAGGACTCCCTCCAACTTGTTAAAATGCTTTTATTCGCTGTTTACTGACCAAAGGGCGGTGTATATAGTGGCCCAGAAGGATGGGATGCTTTATATTGTTGGAGGGTGGATGACGTATCCTCTTGAGTACTCTACTTACGATGGCCCAAGTTTGTGGCTCCTGCTAATGCACAATTTTCTCCTCTTCCTCCTAACTAACGATTAGGCAATCTCCCTAGATCCGGTACTTCGGTCACTAAATATATCGAAGAGTTTCCGCACTTCTGTTGATAGTGTTAATTACATCCGAACCGAAGAAGTTCCAGCCGCAATATCTGGGATTTTTGATGCTGCGTTCTTCCCTACGGAAACTGGCTTTGACCTTACGTTTGGGTCATGGGGGACATACAACAGTACAATTTATGGAAAAAAGGATCCTCCCATAGAGGACAAGAAATGGCAGTATGACATTGCAGCTCGACGATGGACGGATAAGGGAATAATATTAAGGAACTGGTTCCAGCTGAACACTTCAAGGAAGGTAACTAGTTCAATGACATCATGGATTCCATCATTGAAGAAAGGTTTTCTTTTTGGTGGCACTTTTTTCTCAGTAAACGGAACATCGAAAGTAGCAGGGCTAGAGGAGCATAATGGCCTGATTACTTATGACCAGGCTACCAATACGTGGACAAACGAAACCACACCATTTGGGGGAATAGCTGATGGAGGCTTGGTGCATATCACGACAGCTACGGATGAGGTCTTGGTTCAGTTTGGTGGAAGATTCGGGTACGCTACTAACCTGGTATGTTGCTCCCCCCATTAAATTTCTCTGTGGTAGAATACTGATAGAATCCGGTAGAGAAAATTTTCCGAGATCAATATCTACAGCACAAACAGATCAAAATGGTATACCCAACATCTACCGCTTGATGCACCAATGCCGGATCCCCGATTCGCATTCTGCACTGCTCTTAAATCAGCTTCGGATGGTTCCAGCCATCAAATCTACGTTATGGGGGGCCTTGAACCTGGTAAATTATGGCAAGCTGCAGGAGGCCCCACAGTTAGAACCATCTGGGTTCTTTCGATTCCAAGCTTTGAGTGGGCCCAACTACCTGACACGTCAAAGACCCCGGTTGCAGACCCGAAAGGCAGGATTTCACCAAAATGTCAAGCTATTGGAGAACACTACATCTTCTACTATGGCGGGCAGAGCACCCCGCGTTATTCCAGTACCATTGCCTGTGATAACAATGCAAATGCCGCATTCCTGTTCGATGTCAACACTTTGACATGGACAGACGAGTTTAAACCGAATGAGGGTACGTACGAAATTCCGTTGCAAGTTGTTGGTCTTATTGGTGGCAAGTAAGTTATCCGACACCCTAAAATGCAGTAGATAGTGTCCCAAAGGTGGAAACTAATCACCCAGTAGTAAAAATGGAAGTTCAACAAAGAAAACCCCGGTCAAAGGCTGGAGCGACCCAGATCTTGAAACTATAATGAGACTAAAGCCCATCGTGATTACGGGCCCCCCATGCACTGGCGGCAGCGGGGGCACAGGTTCACGAGATCCCCCGGGGTCCTGCAAAGACAAGCCCAACTACGGGGCGATAGCCGGGGGTACAGTAGGAGGTGTGGTGGCTGTGATACTAGGCATCTTGGGAGCAGTGATGCTTCGCAAGCGCCGCCAAAGGAGGGAATCGCAGCCTCCTCAAGTCGGTCGGGACGGGATGCAAGTTGTGGAATTGTCGGCGGGGATGGTATATACAGGATATGGGGAAGAAGTAGGGACAATACGGCCATAGCCGGGAGGGAAAGGGGGGGGACAAGAAAAGAAAAAAAAAGCAAGAAAACTCCTTCGCGATTATTCCTTCATGGTTTTTTTTTTCACCCTGAATCCACCCTCTTCTCATTTGGAAAAGATGTACCATTCTAGCCGTTGAATATTTACCCACTAACCTAATTTATCCTTCACTTTCTACCCATCAGACACTCACTGCCTGCATTCCAATCTCCAATTTCTTGTTTTTCACAGGCGGGGGCGGAGAGTGCCACCATATTCTCATGATAAATTAATTTTTTCTCCCACAGGTATTATTATTGGAAGTGCAATTATTACTTGCAATTACTAAGCCGACCCCCTATTTCGAGCGATGAACTTCCCAGGAGTGAAACTACATCTCGCTTTTGATGGTATGATATAATAATCTCAGTGGTAAAATATTCTATTAGGGCAGCGGGAGAGCAGGCAACAGGAAGCCCACGTGGGATGGGGGAACACTGAAGGGTGGACGGCGGACGTTCTAAGACACAACCGATATAGCTTTATACATGTGGAGTTTTCACAACTTAAGGTGACCTTTAGCTATAATAGCAACCTCCATAGAGAATAAACACCACAACATCCTTCTCATATCACCACGCGGACGCGATTGTGCTGCTGATTCTGTTGGTTTTAAGTAGCTAAAGCAGAAATTGCTTCTGCTATCATCTCTCTTTTAGTTCTTAGACTTTCGCTCATGACTCGATTAGCGTTTCTAGAAAAGTGAGAAGCTAGTTTTTCCGTTTACCTTTTGAGGTGATGTACTGTATTGTACTCGCATGCGAAATAGAGATTTGAGTGTAGTACAATTAATAGCTGCCATCCACTGTCTTTTTCATAGCAACCAGGGTGATGCCAACCTTGAGAATCTGAAATCAACCATCGTGAACCCCAATTTCATCAACTATTCCCTTCCTTGTAAGACTCTCTGAAACTTTACTCATCTGAATGACTGTTATTTACAAGAGGGGAGTGTTTTGTTTTTTTCATGCATAATTGTAAATATTTGACTGCGAGTGGATTGAATAATACTTCATGATACAGTATCGTGGGTGCCATCATAAGGGTTGCTATGAAAAAGACTTACCGGTGATGAACAATTATTTTCTGAACCTTTAATTTGTGTCAGAGTAGGGAAATTCGGCCCTATTGTATTATCACTGGTAAGGGTTACCGGGGGGTCTCCCTAATTCCAAAACTGTGCTTGTCCCCATCGGGCACGCTTCCCGAGCCCTGCGCAATTAATCCTCAACTATCCCAACTTGCCGCGATAGCCGCATTGCAGTACCTTAAGAACCTCCCGCCCAGACGTCCGAAATTCCCTCTCTTGGATAATGGGGCGAGCGTACAGCAAAAACTGGCCCCCTAAGCCCAACCTCAAGACCAGAAAAAAGAAAAAAAAAGGGCCAGACCTTACCAGCAAAGGCAGCTCTAATGCCCAAGCGTGAAGTTCAATTCTTCGAGTTCTTATGGTAGTCATCCTAGCTACAGATGCCCGGCATGCACAACTGCTAAGGCGATAACACGATAACCTCACACCCTCCCGACTCGTACTTCCCAGATTTCTGCCTACAGCCAAGATTGATATTTAAACATAGTGGATTGCTCGTAAATTTGTATTTTCCGAACTTTCCTCCAAATACCGTTTCAAAATAGCCTACCCTAGATCAGCGCTGTACTATATGAATAAGGATAATTGCAGTTTTCCGTGCAACTAGGATTTCTGGCGCATCGGTAGTGGTGGATTTAGGAGGCTAGTGTATAATAACAGTTCATCAGGTTCCTACCTCCGCGCCAGACTAATGGTTCTTCCTAAGTACCGCATGGCTGGAGAAACTTACCAGATGGGTAAAGTGCATTGAATCAAACCTGTTTATTTTGGTAGGAATTCTGGGGGGAATTTGGTGGAATGGGAAATATTTTCAGGCACGGGTGGGTAATTCGAGGGCTAATCGATGCCTGGGATAATATCATCTCCAAATCCCAATGTTTGGGATGGGTTTTGTTATTCATGGTGACTTCGGGAACATTTAAGCTAGGTTCTTAAGTATCGGGAAGAGGAACCCGAGTGCGGTCTATCTAGAAATAATAAAAAATTCTGACTATCTATTCGTCTATCCTTTTAAACGGACCGACTGCGACGATAGTTAGACTCAAGAGTTTAAGCAACAAAAATACAATCGCTAGCGCACGATATAACGTGAGTGGGGAACTTCGCCCCCCATCAATTCACTTCTCTACCGCTTTCTATCGCACTCGACCAACTAACGGTAAAGTCAGGGGTATAGTATATAAGTCACAACGAAGTCCTCCTTCCTTCCATGGGTTACCACATATATTCATTCTCACCTACGTATGTCTCTCTTTCCCCCATGCCTACTCCTGTGCCAACAAACGAAAGACAATGACTCCCACTGTTCGTAGCCCCCGGACATCCAACTCTTCCACCTTCCCATCCGCCTCTTCTGCTTTCCTTCCGGCTGGTGCACCCAAAGCGCACCTCCGAAGCCTAGTGCATTTTCGAAAACCATTCGAACAATGAAGCAATAACGTGGGCATGCCGAGCAGCATCTCGAGACTTCCAATATATCCATCTAACGCTAGTAAGGGAAAACAAGGACAAAATGAATAAATCGGGTAGAAGTAGGGAGTGAAGGAGATCATGAAAATAGAGATTTATTCGACGGGGGAATTGTAATTAGGGTAAATGATGGAAGTTGAGTTATTTCCCATGTGAACCCAAGCTTACTGCGCGAAAACATATTCTCGGATACTTGTATATAACTTGACTAGATCTAGAACTGCACTTGACTTATCCATGCCCAAAGTTTGTAAAACGGACTGCCCTTGCCTACCGTCAGAGCTTCCTCTAGAGCCCCACAGTTTCGGTCGCAGGATATGCAATAACAGTCTGTCGCACAATTTATAGGTCATTAGGAGCACGAGTAGCAGTTTCCCCTGCTTATAATCTTCGAATGTAATGGTTGGTACCTGGTGGTGGCTGCATTCTTCTCTTAAGCGAGGAAGGTTATTCTGGGTGCCTTGAAAGCCCTTTTCAAATAATTATTGTTCAAAAGGATCGGCTAACTTGATGTATATCGGGATCTCTAGTGTCGGAAGAGGATATCTTAGCCCCAATTCAATTATCGTGCTCATAGGGGGATGGGTATTCTTATGCATCAATCAGATAAACTTCTACGCTACTTCTTCCTTGCTAATCCTCACTTCCCTCATAATAACATCCCCCGCGCTCCTTCTCCTCCCATCTAGCCTCACGTAATCTCCTCTCATCTCCATATTTCCCCTCCCCCCCCTCTTTGTGCTTGGCTCCCCTTCATTTCTCCTCTCTTCCCTTCTCTTCATCCCCAATTCTCTCCTTCTCTCCCAGCTACCACTTCTGTCTTAACTCCCAAATGATTCTTGTTTGTCCTTTTGCGAGAGATAATGAATTCCAGATATATGTCCGTTGCTCTCGATGAATCAAGGTCACGCTATCTGTCACATAACTAACCCCAGCGACTCACAATAATAATACCGTAGTGCCCCATGGCCTCTGCCTTCCCTGGACAAAATATTTTCCATTCATTCTCCATCGCGCTCTACTTCTCTCTTAGGCCCAGGTCCCACACTGTTCAATCCTTTTTCATGGTTTGTGCTGTTCCCGAGGAATGATACCACTCTTTGCATTTGAGGTTTGGCCTCTTGGTCATTGCTGCCCTTTACACCGGTAGTGCTTTGCAGGGATGTTGATACAGCTGAAGATTTTTATTCCTTAAATGCGCATATAAGTAGGGCTCCCCACAACCTTCCAAAACGCTCTCATTCGCTCTCTACTGAACAAAGGTCGAAGCGTGTAGTGACCTAGGGTGGGGGGTATCCTTTATGCTGCGGGACGATGGACGTGTTCTGCGCTATGCGCTGGTTGCACTGGCCCTAGCCCGTACTCGCGCAACATTCTCCCCTCCATACAAACAAACGTGGACAATATGTTTAGATACGGTGCCTCGGCCACTGAATATCAGAGTTTCTAACCCCCTCCACATAGTGTTAATTCTGCTCAAATAGGACAGGTTCCCGGCACAATACCTGGTTCTGCAAATGCTATCTTTCATACGAAATCCGATTTTTGACCTTACTGTTGGAAAGTGGGAACCACCAACAACACCATTTATGGAAAGAATGTGGCTCCCATTGGGGACGGGAGATGGCAATATGAGATTGCCACCAACGATAGAGAGATGTGGAGATGACCCCAAGGAATTGGTTCCTAACAAACGCTCTCAGGAGGCTACCTGGTTTATGGCAGTACTAGTTCCGTCATTGAAGGGTTTTCTTTCAGGCGTTGATTTCGTCTCAGGATATGGGACATCGCTCTTGGTGGCGGACTTAGAGGAGCATAACTGGCTAATCACTTATGACCAGGCTACTCATACGGCGGCAAACCAAGCCACACCATTTGGAGGAATATCTGACGGCGACTTAGTCCACATCACGACAGCTACAGATGAGGTCTTGACCCGGCCTAGCGGGAGGCCTGATTGGACTATTAGCCTGGATTGCTATTATATCTATCAGATTTCCCTACGTAAAATACTGATAGTATCGGGTAGAGACAACCTTCCAAGATCAACATCTACAGCACAAACCAATCGAAGCGGTATATCCAATATCTCCCACCTGGGGGTGTGGCGCCAAATCCTCGGTTGAAGTTTGGCACCTCTCCCAAATCAGCTTTGGATTGTTCTAGCCATCAAACCTACCTTGTGGGGAGTCTTGAAGCCGGTGGTTCAGTAACTGCTATAGGGGTTTCAACCACTGGATTCATCTGAGTCCTCTTGACTCCGAGCCCTGAGCGCGCCCGGATACGGGCCACCCCTAAGACCACCCTCGGGGACCCTCGAGGGAGGACTCTGCGAAATCTCAAGCTATCGGAGAACACTGAATCCTCCAATACAGCAGGAGGAGCTCCCTAAGTTACGTCGGCACCATTACCGGCGATAAGAGGGCAAATGCGTGATTCTTGTTCGACACCATAGACCGACGAGTTTACACCGAATCAGGAGACATACGAAATCCCCCCCAAAATTATTAGGTTTATTTGTGGCTGGTAAGTAGCCAAGACCCCAAGGTACAGTAAATGACTTACAAGTAACGAGGACTGATTGCCCAGTAGCAAAACGGAGGCTTGAACAAAAGGCTGAAGAGGCCCAGATCTTGAAACCACAATGATACTAAATGCCACCACTACAGTCGGACGCTAGGGGGTCTATGGAAACGCAAACATCGACAACTGCGCAAGCTCATCTCATAAATCAGGCTCCAGTTCAGGCTCATCTAGAAGGAACGTTGGAGAGATAGCCGAGGGCATAGCAGCAAGTGTTGTGGCTTGGACACTTGACATCTTTCGCGTCTTTGTGGCAATGGCCCTCCATCGGGGCCGTGGGGGGAGGTTTCAGCCTCGTTATGTCAGTCAGGGCAGAGCCTATGTATTGGAACTTGCTGCGAGGGAGGTATACACTGAACACGGAGAGAGGACAATATAGTGTTAGTAAGGTAGGAAAGAAGCAAGGAGAAACGAAAAGAAAAAGGAGCGCTCATTCGTCATTCTTTATTCATACTTGCTTTCAGTAATGCCCCCACCAGGCTTCAGAAGTCTTTAGGGAGAGATACACCTACCCAACCGGCACCTGTCTACCTACCCACTGAATATATCCTTGACTTTTACCCATCCGGAAATGCACTGCTATTTTTCAATCCCCAATTACTTATTTTCCAGGTGTGAGCGAGTACAGTCGGATAAGAATGTAACCGGACACTAGCAGAAACATTTTCATACTACAGGTTTCTAGTAGGCATTATGGGCTGCTGTACCCCATACTCCCATAGTAATTTACATTCCCCCACCGTGACCGGTAGTATAAATTATATGTATTGCTCGTAATTACTAAAATAATCTACTCTTTCGAGTAACCAACACCAACACTATATCCCAAGAGTGAAACGACACCCCCCTCCCAAGCGACCAACACAAAAAATTCCTTCTGCCGCCCCCTCTCAATTAGTTTTTAGACTTGCCTTGAGTACCGCGATAATAAGTAGCTTTACCAGCGTGTATACCTATCCCATCTGTCGGTATTTTACGCAACCGTGATGATGTCCAGCAACCACGGTTCCTCAGTGCGACTGCCGTATAGACCCACTTGTTGGATTAAATCTCTCCTAGCCCTCATTATCACCGTTTGCCCTTTGGCGCCCGCTATAAGAAATTACGATTTGCTGGACTCCGACAAACTTAGAGTGAAATCTAAATCTCCCTTATACCTACCACGGCACATAGCCGTTACCAGAAAGGAATCGTATTGGCTTCTTTCCCGCTCGCAGTAGAGGATTAAGTTTATCGCCTCCCGGCAAGGATTATTATTTTTGGTCATATGCTGAGTCCCATCTTATGAGATACTATATCGTTGGCAATCTTTCCATAGGTTTCGTGTCCCAGATGAGCCCCAATCACTTGCAAATCTTAAAGGAAACCTTAGGCCAATATCCCGGACATTTTGTGTAACTGCCGGTGTCAAAAATACATCCTCAAGCCAATTTATCGGATAACACGCAAATGGCTGGTTTGGCCGGCAAACCTCGTGCCGTTGCGGGGTATTTATATCAAACAAATGGTCTTGTTCATGCCTGATGCGCCTGGTGGCGGGCAAGAGGAAGAAGAGAGGGGAGCCGGGTAGCGAGGGAAGGAAGCCTTTTTGTAATCTAATAGATACCGGAGCGGTAAAGGTTTGAGTGCCTGCCGGAACAGATTGTGGTGGAAAACACAAAGGTAGTTAGGGCGTGAGTCTTGCGGTGGGGTGGACCTAATTTTATTAGACGATCAATCCCCTTTGGCCCGAGCTGAACCTTCATATCATTAGAGCCTAAAGGGAGCACTAATGAATGGAGGGGTCAAAGTGCAATCGCGCCCGGCTCTAAGCCCAGCAAAACACCGAAGAGTAGTGAACTACAAGGCCGCTCCCTCTATGTGCCATCTAAGAATAGGGTAAGAGATATATATCTCGATCTAATTAACAACACCAGAAACCCCCGGAACTCGGCTCTAAAGAGGCACCTAGCGAGCAAGCCCTAATCCCTAGTGATCTCAAGAAATCTGAAACCACCCTGATATTTCAATATCCTCTATGGTCCCTAGGGCATATGCCCTATGCTAACTACCGAATTCCGTACCGCATAGGATTTGAAAGCAACATTATAAAACTAAATACCCGATACATAATGCTGAATGGCGGTGTCTATCATATCAACCAATATCCAATGCCTGGAGGCATAAGATGCGAAAACAGCAATCCACTACTAAGAGCCTAGCACAGCGGGCCTCAAAAGAAATTGACCTATAACCACATATCTCCAAACCACATGACCAGATACCCGTGTATCAGCATATCCGCACAACCGCATACCCCATAGGCAATCCAACACATATGAGGATCGCAACTACTAAACTCCCAACCGTATGGTATTTGCAGGACATTGTTGCCCAGAATCAAATGTGGTATCATACCGGATGACAATGGGTGGTAATAAGCCGCAACTCCATTCCCTGACGTCCATTCTCTCTAAACCGACCGCAAAAATAGAAGTATTGTAAGCACAATAGAATTACTATTGTTGCTTTATCTACCTCCACACTCGTATCCACTTTCCTCCGTGCATTTCCCCATTCCTCACTTACTCCAATAATAACAGAAGAAGGGAGCATTCTCTACAATCCCCCGACCAATGGAGTAACATAAAATAGTAAAGCTCCCGCCCTCCATGCAGTCCATTTGACTCTTCACCATTTAGCGCTATAAGTTACTGCATCCGACGGCTCCATGGGTGGACGGGACCTTTTGCGAAACCAAGAAACCGTGACTAAAGCGGGCCTCCAAGCATCAACCGATGTCCAGCCGATATCACTTGTTATAAGCCTTGCTGGCATTCTCCTCATGAGTCCAGAATAAACATCTTCACTCCAAGTCCATGGATTCAACTCTTTCATTCCCCGTTTCTCGTCACCCTCCCCCGCCCCATATTGCTAGCTACGGACCAGGGGGTTTCTCCCAAAAGCCACAGTGTCAACTCCCGTCCCTCATACGCCCTATGAGCTCCCAGCTCGGTTTCGGACCTTCATATCAATATCAGAAAGCGGACACAATGCTAAGTTAGTATTGTCCGTTAACAGAATTAACCGTACACAAAGGTTCCATGGCAAGACAACTCTCCTCGCGACCCCGCATTTTCAACGCCACCCAAAGATATTCCCCTAGATCAAATATTAATTCCAACTATGTATTCTACTATATATTTACATTTTGTGTTTTTTTTTTCGATTTCGTGATAGTGGGGTGGTGGGGGAGTGCTGTTATCATTGCTGAATTTTTCCTGTTCGTTAATGTACGGTTAATTTTGTTAAGGCACCATAACAATCACAGTCATGAATCCACCCTCCAGGGTACCTCACACCAGACAAGGAGGAGGCTCCCCCACCGCACCGCAGCAACCCGGGCACCGGGTTCTGTGCACTCACTTGATCGAAAGCAGCCAAAAACGGGATAATAATATTGTTGTTAAAAAAAAAAACCTCCCTCAGAACCCCCCAGCACCACCGAATCTTAAACATCTGCTTCACAGTATCTCACTCGATCACCCACTGAGACTGATCCGCTGTTTGCATATTACGAAATCTATTTTTTTCTAACTCACAACTGTGCCCATACCACTATACGGATTCTACAGAGATCATGGCGATCCTAGAATGGACTGCCCCCCCAAGCGGTGCTGCAACCAATCTTCTCAGCAGGATAACAAAAATTATTGTTTAAATGGCCAACATCAGCGGATAGGTAGGAGCTCTGGGTAGGGGTATGCAGTGCAGCAGTAAACTAATAATTTGCAGCATGGAATAGAGTTGTTTACCGTCATCCCAACATTGGGCAATGGCCGAATCGCAGTTGCCGGCCTTATCACGGTTGCCAAACAGACACATCTGCTCAGGCGATAATCTAGTAACCTCACAACCCTCCACCCCTTACCCCTACTTTCCATGCTTCTGCTAACTAGGGCTTGTATTTCGACCCCGAGGATTAATTATAGATTGGTGCTTATTGAAGGACCCTAGGGAATACCTTCTCAAAACAACCTATCCTCGATCACTATTGCACGACACGAATATAAATATAACTTTCTATGCATGTCAAATTTCGTGCCCGTTGGCGGTGACTTTGGGACTCTAGCGTATGATTGCAGTTCACTAGGCTGCTGCCTCCAGGTTAATATAATGGTCCCGCTTGGACACCATATGGCTAGGGATAATTTACTAGGCAAGTGAGGTAGGCCAATCTATTTGCACTGGTAGGAATTGGGAAAGGGCTCGGGGGACCGGAGATATTTTCGGATGTGATACAAGTGCTAATTTATGCTAGGGATAATATATCATCTCAAAATCAGAGGCCTAGAGCCGATTCTGCTTATCATGGCTCCCGGAACTTTTGGAAATTTGGCTGCTCACCACATGAATATTTTCCCATTCGCCCTTGACAGGGAACGCAGCTACCATCGTCTGTTGCACACCGTTTCTTGGGGACTGTTCCGCTGCAGTTAGCTTAATACCGGCTGCGGCGTTGACCCTGCATATCCAATGCAACAGCATCAAACGTCGGTGGCTCCGCACTGAAACACGAAAACTCACGATAACCGAACATCAACCTCATCCTCGGCTATATGCTCTGCCCTCGGCTGGCCGCTTAACTATACCCTCGGGCATAGTCCCACTTCCGAAGTGGCTCGGACAAGAAAGAGCAGAAACGACTGAGTGGAAGAAACTGATGAGAGATTAGGCATGCGCAGGAAGCGTACCATGGAGGAAGGTCCGGTCTCAGGAAGGACACAGGGCAGTCCTTCCTTCCCTTTATCTATTCATTGTCAGTTCATCGCATATCATTTTCTATCTGCCTTCGTTTTCGTTATGCTTCACTGCAGTCGATCAGTTTTCGATTGTTCCTTCCTTTGATAAGTTCTTTGTCACACTCTTTTATATCTGCTGTATGCAATTAATTGGCGCATATCCGCATCAGAACTCTGAATCTGCTGTGCCTGAAAAACCTTGTTGTTAAAAAGGAACGCCTAGACTAGGTCAGGTATCGGAAAGAGAAGTTTATACGCAGTTTATCTATCTGTCCGTCTATCCATCTATCAAGCGTAGCAAGGGAAAACAGGGATGAAATAAATAAAGAAAGAAGAAGTAAAGGGAAGGAGGTTTTGTAACAAGGAATAAATTGGATGAGGGGATTGGAATCAGGATAAATGGTGCAAGTTAACAAATGAGATAGCCCACCAGTTGCTGCGCGACGCAGAAGCTGGCGAGGCTCCATTTGCAAACACCGGCATATATCTGGATTTAGAAGGGTAAGTTATGCCTAAATACATATGGGATTTGCGACAATAACAGTAGTGGAGAATTTTGAGATCATGTTACCGGACTCATAAAAAGAACATAGAAGAGGAAAATGGAAGACAGTAATGCCCAGGGCAGCGCATACTAGACTATTAGAGATTGACAAAGGCCAGTGCTAGAAAACAAGGAATCCCGTGCGATCTGGGCGTAGCAAATTGGGCACCCAGTGCTTCTACTATATCATTGTTGACTCATAGCTGGTGGGGCTACCGCGCAACTAGGCCTTCGAGGGATATCAGAGCTTATAGTAGCCTCACGATTCCCGCATGGCTCCTCCGAGCAGTATGAGAGAACGGTGTACCGCCATTTTTTATTCGGCCTGTCGAGTTAGATACCTTCGTCTTCCAGCGGCCACTTGGCCACCCCCTGGTGTCCCTCGGGAGCGGCACATCCGCGCGGTGTTCGCTCATTCCTATCTAGGCAATTGCAGTCGACATCTGCTCGTCCCAACAGTAGCTTGACTACCTCCTCATGTCCATTGAGAGCAGCACATCCGAGTGGTGTACGATTGTCTACATCTAGCCGATTGGGGTCGATATCTTCCCGCTCTAGTAGCAGCTTGACTACCCCTTCGTGGCCTTTGATAGCAGCACTTCCGAGTGGCGTTCGATCATATTTATCCTGTTGATTGGGGTTGACATCTTCTCGTTCTAGTAGTAGCTTGACCACCCCTTCATGTCCCTCAAAAGCAACACATCCGAGTGGTGTACGATTTTTTTCATCCAGCCGATTGGGGTCGATATCTTCCCGCTCTAGTAGCAGTTTGACTACCCCTTCGTAGCCTTTGATAGCAGCGCTCCGGAGTGGTGTTCGACCTTGCATACCCGAGCGATTGGGGTCAACGTCTTCCCGCCCTAGCAGTAACTCAACCACCCCTTCATGTCCCTCAAAAGCAGCACATCCGAGTGGTGTACGATTGTCTACATCTAGCCGATTGGGGTCGATATCTTCCCGCTCTAGTAGCAGCTTGACTACCCCTTCGTGGCCTTTGATAGCAGCACTTCCGAGTGGTGTTCGATCATTTTTATCCTGTTGATTGGGGTCGACATCTTCCCGTTCTAGTAGTAGCTTGACTACCCCTTCATGTCTCTCGACGGCAGCACATCCGAGTGGTGTACGATTTTTTTCATCTAGCCGATTGGGGTCGATATCTTCCCGCTCTAGTAACAGCTTGACTACTCCTTCGTGGCCTTTGATAGCAGCGCATCGGAGTGGTGCTAGACCTTGAGTACCCGAGCGATTGGGGTCAACGTCTTCCCGCCCTAACAGTAACTCGACCACCCCTTCATGTCCCTCGAAAGCAGCACATCCAAGTGGTGTACAATTGTCTACATCAAGCCGATTGGGGTCGATATCTTCCCGCCCTAGTAGCAGTTTGACTACCCCTTCGTGGCCGTTGATAGCGGCACATCCGAGTGGTGTTCGATCATTTTTATCCTGTTGATTGGGGTCGACATCTTCCCGTTCTAGTAGTAGCTTAACCACTCCTTCATGTCCCTCGACAGCAGCACATCCGAGAGGTGTTCGATCATTCACATCCAGGTGACCGAGGTCGACATCTTCCCGTTTTAGTAGTAAATTGACCACCCCTTCATGCCCCCCAACAGCAGCACATCCGAGCGGCGTCCGATTATATGTGCCTGCGCGATTGGGATCGACACCTTCCTGTCCCAGCAGTATTTTCACGGCTCCCACATGCCCATTCCTCGCCACCAATGCCAGAGGTGTACTGCCTGTGCAATCTCGTTGGTTGATATCGCAACCTTCAGTATTTGTGATTGTAGTTATTAGTTCAACAATCCCGAAGAACGATGCGCAGTGTAGTCCAGAGAAGAGTAGAGGAGCACGGATGTATTCGGTATACCCGGAATGTGATATTTGCTTCAATAGTGACACAGCGGACACATGGTCTTCGAACGTGGTCAAGAGCTCCAGCGCAAGGGTCTGCGCATGATCTGAGAGCTCCCTCCCTGCATGTGTTCCCCAGTATCTCGATGAATAGCTGAGGAACGGGACGCTTTGGTGATCTGGGAGAGGATAAGGTGGGAGGTCCTTGACCTGCTGTGAGTTCAGGTAGGTCAAGCAGGTTTCTGCAAGAATCGAGTGAGGTTTATTGAAGAAACTTGGATGGGTGCAAAGATACTCCTGGAGGGTATGATGAATTAACCGCACTGTCGAAGCTTCCTTATCCACCACGATTAAGCCTTGACAGCAGTGGAGCAATGTGCCAATCGAGGGAACATTTTCGGGGTCAAACTCTGTTGCTCCGATCTCCACAGCCAGTGCATGGCACAACTCATCCACCTGTAATGGTCGTTCCGAATAACAGACCCATGTAAGAGTGGCCATCGCAAGTCTTATATTTTCCTCATCCTGCACTCTTACCCGCTCCAGCGTCACACCGTATGCATCCCCTAAACCTGCCCCATCTTTTATTGCCTTGAGTGCGTTTCTCCGCCGGGAAATCGTGGCCCCTCGCAGGACTGCCTTGATGTGGAGAGAAGCAAGTAAGAATCTAGATCCAGATATGTCAGCCATCGACGTAAGCCGGGTTTTCCCAAGTACTCATTTCTACATACGTTTCGGCGTTCATCCCGGGAATGCTCTCCATAATCTGTGCCTTCAATGCGCTGCTCATTACGTCCGGTCTAGTATCCTTCCTTAGTTTCTCACGCAGAAATTGAAGGACACCGTCCTCCGTAGTTCGTATCAAGATAAAAGCTGCCGCCCCACCCAAACTCCTCTCCACCTCACTCCGGACTTGTGATCTTCCTGTCATAAATATGCGTGTACACCGCGACCCTTGAAGAATCTGCCCCAATGATTCGAGAACCACCATTCGATGCTCTGGCACACATTCGTCAAGTGCGTCAACACATATAAACGTTCGCTTTGTCGCTACGATGGTCTGAAACATCTTCAAAATTCCTGAAACTTGAAGCCCCCTACCTCCAATAACCATTCTCTCTTCATGAAAGCCCCGCGCTACCACATCAGGAATTTCCCCAGGTCCGCTGACCAGCTGTCGTAGCAATGAGCCGAGCATATTTTCCGGTGACTGATCATTCCGAGCGGCAAAGTCGAAGTAAAAACAGGCAACGGCAGTATCCTCCTTAGCGGCCTCGTCGCACAGCCTGTCTACAACTAGTGACCTGTAATCGCAACCTATCAGCCACTATGGCACTCTTTGACCCCCACAGGGACCGACCCTCACTTACATAATATAGCTTTTTCCCACTCCTGGATTGCCGTGGCAGAATAATGTCGGATGATAAGTTCCATCCTCCCTACTGTCATCATGCCAGTGTCTAAATTCCTTAGTTTCCAGTAGCCAGGCTCCAATACCGTCCACCCGCTGGGCTCCGATGTCTCGATGCCGTACCCGCGGCTCTAGTGGGGATAGCCAGGCGAGTATTTCGGACCTATTTTCCGGGGTAGTGTAGTTAAAGGTAGTGATGTTGAAAGAGCTATGGTTATTGCTGAATGCTTGTGACATATTTCTATTCTCACTGCTTTGAATGTTGTCGAGAGCAAGGCGTTGACTAACTTGGGTGCCGTTAAACTGTGAGGAAAAGCGCGGGGCTGATCGCAAAGCCTTGCGCCTAACTGACACCTCTCCAGTCACGGGATCCGAAATTTGTTACACAAACGTTCAAGCGCTGCTCACGTCAAACGTGTGAGTACCGGTAGGTTGACATGCAGCAGAATCCAGGTCAGTTATTCTACTTCATGCTTCTTCATCGACACATTCCAAAGCAACAGAAATCTAAGAACCTGATACCGGTACTGGTGGTATCATTCAAAGCTTTTCAATTTTCTATTCAAAATTAGGTGGTCCTCCGGCACCACATATCTTAAAGTTGCTGCTTAAGTGGGTACCAATCTGAACAGCCTAGTCGTGGCGGGGGGGCTTGAGAGGTGACCAAGACTTTCGGTATAGATGTCTGTACTGCGCGGGCCGCGGGGTTATTGGAGGGTCGCTGGTCAGAAGCATTCGCATAGTATCCCATCCAAAGCACAAGTCCCGGGCCAAGTCGTTGCCGGGAGCCCATATCTACGGAGGTCAAAATTACCCGACCGTCGGCACGCTAGCCTGTGTTGCAACTCATGTACGATCTTGGCGACAAAAGAAACCGACCCCCCCCCCCCCCCGCGTTTTACACCAAAAATGGCTGACTTTGGACATTCATAACCCATTCCAAAACTTGATAGATTTAAATTTTTCAGGTAAAAGTTATGAGAATTTTCCCATTCTCTCACAGGGGTTAAGGGCCCAGGATTGTCATTGGAGGTGGTTGCAAAGTACCTTTTGTATGGGACACTCATACAAAATTTCGGGTATGATACCTCTTGACCACTATCACGATTTCTGGTATTGCACTATGGGTATTAACTAACAGAGCTTGTCACATATAAATGATAATATATAGACGGGTCCAAAGACTCTGAGGAATCTTAATATTTTTTTCGCAAAGCAACTGCGTGTGATTTTATGAGGTGAAAAGGCCCATTTTGGTGTAAAAGGTGGGGGGGTCCGTTTCTTTTGTCACCAGGCTCGTACGAGTACCCCCCCCAACCCCACATAATTTATCTAGCAGCTAGTTCATTACTGCTATGACTTCCACTACATTAACAGTCTAGGCTATTGGACTCTAATTTCTTCAATGGTTTATCCAGGAGCATACCTGAGAGAATGAAGGCTGGAGTGAGGCGCCACTTATTTACTTCTACCGATCCTATTATTTACTTTTTTACAGATATTGTTATCATCATTTCATGTCCTGTCTTGAGTCGAGGTAGATGAAATTTGCAACGCTGGCTGTCGGGTTCACGGTCTGCGGCCATGTAGTTTTAACCTCTGTCGATGCCGTCTAGCGTCGGGTGGAATTTCCAAAAGCACCTCCGAGACAGCGTGATGTTTTGACCATCTAGCGACAAGAATTGAGAGAGTAGAAAACCAGGTATAATACGCTCTGAGGTGGCTACCTGTTCCAGTGGCAGTACGACCAGCATAAAAGAGGGGTTTGCTTTCAGGCGATGATTGCGTCTCGGTAAATTGGACATCGCTCTAGGTAACGGACTTAGAGGAGCATAACTGGCTAATCACTTATGACTAGGCTACTAATAAGTGGGCAAACCAAACGATACCACTTGGGGGAATCTCTGAGGGAGGCTCAGTCCACATTACGACAGATACAGATGAGGTCTTGCCTTAGCTTAACGGGAGGTTTAAACGGGCCACCCGCCTAACATGCCACTCTATCTATCGAGCTAGTAGAGAATATGCTAGGAGATATATATCTTTATCTAACTAACACCAAAACTGCCGAAACTCAACGAACTCTGAAGAGATATGCTAAGCCACCAAATCCTTATCCCTAGTGATTCTCAGGGAATATAGAACCACCCTGATCTCTCATTATCCTCCGTTGATCCCTCAGGCTTATGCCCTATACTGACTGCCGGATTCCTTATGGCATAGGATTTGAAAGAACCCTCATAAAACTAAATGCCCGATACTAATACCCGACGGCAATGTCTATCAAGCGATATACGATGCCCAGGGTCATAGGGTGCGGAAACAGTAATCTATCATAATATGATACTACTAAGTGCCTAACACCCCGAACCTCGAAAGAGATTGCCCCATAACCACATATCTCTTACACACATAACCAGATATCCGGGTGTCCGCATGTCCGCATGTCCACATATCCGCACAACCGCATACCTATAGGCAAACGCCTATAGGGATCACAACTGCTAAACTCCCAATCCTATGGTGCTCGCAGGGCATTGTTGCCCAGAATCAAATTTCCCCCATGCACCTCTCCGGTCCCTCACTTAGTCCAATAATAACCAAAGAATAGAGCATGCTCCACAATCCCCTGACAATCACAGTCCTGAGTCCACCCTTCCAGGGTACCTCACACAAGAGAAGGAGAAGGCCCTCCCACCGCATTGCAGCAGCCCAGGCGGCGCAGGGTTCGGTGCACTCCCAATCGAAAGCAGCCAAAAGCAGGATAATACTATCAACCCCCCCGGTTCACAAGCTCTCAGCGCGACCAAACCCTAAACCACGGCTTCATAGTATCTCACTCGACGACATGATCACCCACAGATCAGTTATTAACATAAAAAATGTTTTTTCTTTCAACTCACAACTGTGCCCAACACCCCACTCCACCATAGCAAATGGTACCGCTATACGGATATCACAGAGATCGATGCAGTCCTAGAATGGAATGCCCCCCCCCCTGCGGCACGACAACCAATCTTGTCCGCCAGATAAAATGCTTCGACGAGCACAATCTGGTCTAACTCCAGCGGCTAATCCCTATAAAACTGAGTCTCACTTATCATGCCTCGGAGAAGTGGCGGGTGGTGCCCGGTGGAACCAGGGGCTGTAGTAAACAAGGTAGACTAGTATTTCCTATCACTAATCCCAGTGCGGTGATAAAATATTTTCATGGCAGAAATGTAAGCATATTACGATGGTGTCAGAAAGCTTATCTCCATCATCACTTGAATTTCCTATCTCCGTTTTTAACCCTCCTCGTCTCCTTCACTTGGCCAGGCCCCAGGCTCCGGGGTTAACTCCAGTCGGGTTCTCTCATTTTCGATCCGGGATAGCCTTCTGTTGTAAATGATGATGCTCTCCATAGTCTCCCGATACCTCCTTTGTTGTTTTGATAGCCTCCGGGGCTGCACTTGTTTGGCTTCGGGAATGCGCTGATGATTCGGGCATATGTTCCGGCTTCGGGAGTTTTTGTTGAAAGCATTTCGAATGCAGAACTGCGCGATAGTTTTGGGATCGTGCTTTTGGGGGAAACCCTGGAGAAAAGCGGAAGCACAGTAAGGCCAGCGTGAGAGAGCTGGAAACCCAGCGGCAGTGGGAGAGTTTGTGTTGCTTTTGTCAGCCCGGGAGTCATTGTGCGGGAAGAGGACTCACATGGAGCAGCACTGTGGCTCATAGATGGATATGATGTCTTTGTGATTGATACATACTCCTGCGATCGCCCTTGGTTAGTTGAGCATCGGGCACCGAAAGGTGTCGTCAAGCGTGAGACTATGGTTGTTAGTGAAAAGCTTTCCCCCGCCCCTGAGTGTGCCATCATTTTCGGCGTTCGGCGTTTCGTTTCACAGCTCGTCACTCGCCGTGTATCGTATTGTTTCGCAGATGAAGTCTAAAACCTTCCGGAGTCGATGAATTGAGGATATCGAATTTTTAGGTTAGAAACTTCCTGTTATGGTTTCGGGAACCACAATGTGTGGGACAACACGGTACCATAACACGGCCCGGCAGGTTATCGTCAAGCATGGTTAGTAGCATGATAGTACAAAATTTAGTGGTTGCTCAAAGGGCCAAAACGGGCGGATAAGTATGAGTTGTGGGTACAGGTATGCAGTGCCGCGGCAACCTACTAACTTGCAGCATTGCACAGAGTTAGTCGTTTACGACCACCTCAACATTGCACGATGGCCAAATCGCAGCGGTCAGCCTAACCACGGCTGCCAAACATACAAAACTTCTCGCGATAATCTAGTAACCTCACAAACCCCCCTCGCCCTACTCCTACTTTCCATACTTCTGCCAACAGCAAAAGCCTGTATCCGAACCCCGTGGATTAATTTCAGACTAGTACGTTCCAAGTTCCCTAGTAAATGCCTTCTCAAAACAACCCATTCTCGAATACTATTGCACGACACGAATATAAATAATTACGACTCTCTATGCAGACCAAAATTTCGGGCCTATCGTTAGCGGTGACTTCGAGACTGGGGTATAATTACAGTTCACTAGGCTGCTGCCTCCGGGCGAATTTAAAGGCCCCGCTTGGATACCAGATGGCTTGGGATAATTTAGTATGATAGGCCGTAAAGTAGGCCAATCTAACGTATTTGCCCTGCCAGGGATTAGGAAGGGGTTCGGGGGAACCGGGGATATTTTCGGGTGAGTGAGTAATTCAAGTGCTAATCGATGCTAGAATAATATATCATCTCAAAATGACAGGCCCTGGAGCCGAGTCTGCTTATGATAAGTTCGGGAACGCCTACGCTAGGTCAGGTATCGGAAAGAGAAGTTTATATGCAGTTCATCTATCTGTCCATCTAGCCATCTATCCAACTCTAGCAAGAGAAAGCAAGGCGGAAATAATAAACAAGGAAGTAGAGTGGAGGGGATTTTGTAACAAGGAATAAATTGGACCAGGGGATTAGAATCAAGATGAATGATGTAAGTTAACAAATGAGATAACCCGCCGGCCGCTGTGCGCTAGACAAAAGAAACAGAAGCTGGTGCGACTTTATTTGTAAACACTGGCATGTATCTGGAGGGTTTGGAAGTGTATGCCTAAATACATATGGAATTTGCGGCAGTAATAGGAACGGAGAATTTTGAGACCATGTTACAAGACTGATGTAAAGAACGTACAAGGGAAGAATGGAAGACAGTAATGCCCAGGGCAGCGCATACTAGACTACCAGAGGTTGACGGGGGCCAGTGCTAGAAAACAAGGAATCCCGTGCGATTTGGCATAGTAGAGTGGGCACCCAGTGCTTCTGCTATCTCATGGTTGACTTATAGCTGGTGAGGCCACCGCCCAACCGGGTTTTCAAGGGATATCCGAGCATATAATATCTTCACAATTCTCGCATAGCCAGTGTTCCCAACCGTCCCGTCCGGACTACAGGGCCCTGGCGTCCAATAGTCCCGTCCGTCCCGGGCGGGGTTGGTATGGACGGCCGGGCAAGGCGTCCGTCCTCGATATTAACTGCAGGACTGTAGGTTGACGGCCGGGCCCTGCAGTCTTTCTG
>Ga0307509_10000998_pt1 | contig 48636 bp, 53 predicted proteins | sample 10_EM_MG_FD_202245 | JGI IMG/M metagenome (GOLD analysis project Ga0307509, IMG submission 202245) | Populus trichocarpa ectomycorrhiza microbial communities from riparian zone in the Pacific Northwest, United States - 10_EM | ecosystem: Host-associated > Plants > Roots > Unclassified | place... | reverse complement strand
GGCCTTAATATAGCTCCGGGGCTGTAAAACAATCAAACTAATCAAAGTAAGCAAAGTAATCAAACTAAACATAGGAAATCCTGCACTCCGCTCCTGTATACAGTTACCAGAACATGTATACATGTTACATATTCAATATGATACATTTGTATAATTCTCGGACAAAAGTCAACATTTGTGGGCTAAAGTACCACTGGAACCACACCAAAACAACAAAAACTCATAGTCCCTAAAATGCTGATTTGCGCCTTCACCTCTTAACCAGTTAACATAAAGGAAACATTGATGGATGGCAAAAGGTCTAGTGAATCTAAAATTTGCATTTCTGCCACAAATTCCTTGGTTCTGTGGGCAGTGATCATCGATTGGAGTGCCTGATCTTCAAACTAGAGCCAAGAGCCAAGAGCTTGTATGGGCTCCCAGAGAAAAAGATTCCTGTTTTGAAGATTGCTAGTGTAACAATCCTACCCTGGTGTGGTTATTTATACAACAGGTAACGAATTACTTACGTGGATTTTATTAGACTATCCTTATAGTCTTTGATCTTTCTTGAATATCCTAGAGAGTGTTCTTCTTTCCGAGATTAACTTATAATCTCTTCTTCGTTGGTAGACTATCTTATAGTCTTCGTATCTCACACTAATATCTTATTGGGGAGAGATGGTGAGGGAACTTCTTCGTATCTCAATCTCTTCTTACGTAAGAGAGATGTAAGACTGTCCTTGTCTTAACAAGGTCGTGGTTGCTCTGACGCGAAGAGCTGAATTGTTTGCATATAAATGAGAGGTAAAGAGTAAAGGTATATTGTAGAAAAGTACTTAGATGGTAGCGTGAAGAGCTCTAACTACTGTGACCGAGTCTCCTACTTATAGACCCTTCACGCCAACAACCCTAACCCTGGTGACTCATAACTCGAGTCACGCGGTCCTATGACTCATAATGAGTCATGCCCGAAATCCATCAGATGACTCCTATGAGTTACTGCGCAACATGCCATAAACCAATCATAAAACATAAAACATGTCAGGTGCGCAAAGTGCGTCACCTGCGTGGAACTCGTGACTCATAATGTGAGTCACGCGCGAAAGTCATTACATCATTATGACTCACAATCGTGAGTCATAGAAACATCAACCAATCATAACATAACGATGACACGCAAGTGCGAGTCATGTGAGAACTATGAGTCAACTGACTGCATAGCGTGAAACATAATTATGACTCACAATCGTGAGTCATGGAAACATACCTTATGACTAATAACTATTAGTCATGTGAAATCTGCCTTGCTTAGTCACGATTTGTGACAGCTAGCCTTGTACAGCCACTGTTTGTTCAATATGACATCATATGGCCCAATGCTAAAATATCACGATTAGAATACTCAGGGCCACTATATTGCCAAGAGTTGATATATTTGCCAAGCAGGTTGTCGAGTCCTAGCACTCCGGAAAGCATCATTTTTTTGCATAAAAATGAGCATTAATGATGGCATTGTACTGGAAGCAACTACGGAGGTATATCCAACCTGGGATTATCTCTCGATGTTGTTTCCACTCCCCTTTTTTCTTCCTCCCTCCCTCCATCCCTCCCTCCCCTTCCGTTTCTCCTAGCTTGCTATGATGGATGTCTTGTTGTTCTTACCGGGAGTGGGGGGGGTAGCATCATAAGCGGAGGTAAATGTCAGATTAAGTTTATTATCCGAAGATCGTATGTCTCAGTTCGATAAATTCTTGCAATGCATGATAAGGAGGGTTATATATCATGAAATAATAATACCCGGTCAATTGCAGCTGGGGGTGTCTTATGGTAAGCTGAGTGTATCGGGGTCTATCATCTGCCACTAACTTACTCACCAGTCTTGGTGGATTCTGGTGTAAGTGTGAGGTTGCCTTGGCATGCATGCATGAGTAATCACTCGTTTTTCAAATCGGATTGAGACTTGATGATTGAGTTTGCATATATTATGGGGATGCTGGGTGTGAACAGAACGTTTGTAGCGACGAGGGCTTGTTTTTCTATATTTTCCGGCATATCGGGGATAATTCTCCTTTGACAGGGGCTACATACCCGTCTAGTACTGCTCCGCGGCGATCTAAGCAATCAATCAGTACCCGACATACCGCATCTTATGAATGGTTAAAAAATATAAAAAAAACCCACATTAAGGAATATCAATGTTATATAGGTTGCCCAGGCGGGTGTTTGACGCCAAATACGGTGAGGATTTCGGCCGACTTTCCGATTAGGGGATACGGGACCCGGCTACTACTCCTGGTGGGAAAGAGTGCTGCCGCAGGGTTTGTTATGGACTCTCCGACCACCAAGTGCTTGGTGGACCTTTTTCACCCCCTTTCGTGACTTGGGGTGTCTGGGGCGCGGGCGCGGCATGGTACTAAAGGCCTCTTAGTGCCGTACTAGGGACCAACGGAATAGGGGCTGGTAGGGTTCGCTGGAGGGGTGCGGACCCGAGGGAAGCATTTCAGCCTGAAAAGCCGCTTGCCGAGCCTGCTGGCTCCGCGGTAACTTGTATAAATTCGGAAACCTAAAACAGAATTTCTGTACTTAAGGCAGGACACAAGTAGGGGAGGCTGGGCACTTTATTTAGTATAGACCGGTGGCGAAAAGGGATGCTTAAATTTTCTCTCACCCGACAAGTTGAGGTATCCCTATCAGGCTTCGGAAATAGCCCGGGAGTATGCTTGACTAAAGGTGAAAGGGGAAGGCTAAATGTATTTTAAGGGATATCGCTGGTAAGCTAATTTGTTGTATGGTTGCGGGGTGGCAAGGGCTGTGGTAAAGCGAGCCAATTGAGAACCTGAGATTGTCAGCATAGCAATCACAAATAAGGGAGAGTTAGAGCTAACTTCCGAATATATCGTTTGATGAGCCCGGGGCTGAGGAAGGCAGGCCGCCGGGATCCGGACCTCGACATTAGGTTGGGTTCTGGTTGTAGAAACGAGTGATATCTAGTGGCGTGGCATTTTCGAAAGGAGAAAACTTCTACCAATCCATTGTACTGGAGGAGGACGAACACCGGGCAAAAGACATCAGATAGGTGCGCAACGTCATTTCGCAGAAGGGTATATCACCGCAATTCATCCCTCGATCATCCTGGCCCCTAATTAAACTCTTACTCCAACTCATTTTCGCCCAGAAACACACTGCACCTCAACGGTCACCCTTCCCTTCCACCTCCACAACAGGCCGTTAGAATTCCGCATATTTTTCCGCATCGCAACACCACCGGACATTTATATCCCGCGCCAAGCAAAGGCTTGGAGAGTTCGCGTTGGGTATCACCTAAATACCTCAAGGCGATAGGAGAACTGCAGAAAGCGACAATGGGGTTGGCAAGTAGCCTCCCGGGAGAATGCATATTCCAGCTGCCACCGTGGTGGCGTGGTATTTGCTCTGTATATGTTGCATAACGGGAGAGACCAAAAGTCCTAACGGGTAGAGACTTGGAAATTATTAAATAATCGGGATTTCGGTTAATTGAATGATGAATTTGGGAGCGCGGTGCTGAGGCATTACTTTGATGGAGCTGTATGTGTACGCTATATGCTGCGCTGAGAATAAATGCTCCTATCCGGCCCTGGAGATGACTTCATGCGCTCTGATGGTAAGCCGCAGGTAATGCAGTTTTGGCACTCAGTTGTGTAGCGCTGTTTGAACACCGTACTCACATCTAAATCATGTTCTTCCGATGATTGATGCTGCAGACTAACCTCGGGCGAATAAGGCTGTGGGCCCAACCCAGGTAAGCACAAGGCATTGCTAAATACTCGCTACTCGTGAGGCGGAGTGACCTCCGGGGCTTCCAAGGAGATAATAATCAAACCGTTCTAGAAGCGCCATATAGCTCCCGAAATCGATAGAAGGAGGTGCGGGTTGCGGTTATGAGGCCTTGGCGGTAGGGGGTCACGGTTCCGCCTTCTAGATGCTAGTTGACAGATGATCCTCGGAAGGAGTACCTGCCGACGAAGTTTCAGAAGCCGTGTGGATTTTGGACCCTGGCTCCTCCGCTTTCCCCCTCCGGACCGACCGGCCGATCCCATGGAAAGTAATGATGGGATTTGTGGAATGCAATTGATTTTTCTGGATTCGGTGGATGATGGAAGGGGATGCAGTTTAAACTACTGTGCTTTAACTGAGGCTATGGGACCGGACTTTAGTGCGCACAGGATAAGTGCACCCATCATCATGCATATGTATGTCTCGGGTTGCTCTCTTCCGAGTTTGCGCATATGTTTGGAAATTCGGGTGTTGTTGTTTAGTATGCTATGGGAATAAAATATTTTTTTTAAACCTCAATGTCCCCTATTGTATGATAAATGAAATATTTTAACGCTGTATTATTATTACTATTACTGCTATTATTATTTCCGTATAGCTAGCCATTAAACAGATCCCCCCTTCCGGGTTAAAACTTAGGATTGCTGATTTGGGGGCAGGAAGCCGCCGTACTCAGGTGGTGGACGGCACTGGACAGGTATTATGCTTTATGGGGAGAGTTATCATACGGTACAACTTGACCACCACCTTTGAACCTATAATAGCTCTAGCTCTTAGGGCTCGTCCTGCCCGAGGCAAACATCGCCCGTGATACCCCGGGACTACATATTATAATATTATCATACAACAAATGGCAAGTCGGTCAAGTCGAACTTATGCAAATAACTCCCCGCCGGCAAATTCACCCCCAACCTGACCAAGGCAGCAAATATCACAAAAGCTGCATTTACCACATCCACGGAACATCCTCTACCCTCCTTCTCAAAGGCACAGCCCTGAAAAGCATTCCGGGGCCCACTCGTGCCAGCCACCCGGCATCTATCTATCCGAGCGGTGGGTAAATCTCCGCTGAATGGGAAACCCCAATAACTCCAAACTCCACACCGTGTCACTGCATCATTGCAGCATCAACAAAGTAACACGACGTATAGTGTTTTGAGGAAGAGCAAAAAGCTTGAAAAGAAAAAAAGAAAAAAAAGTGAAAAAAAAAAGTGACAGTTCTACTGGTGCACTGATTATCATGTCTACTCTGATACATATAGAGAAACGGCAAAACATAGCAAGAACGTGGAACCCAAACCCTGCACAATAACGTCATCCCCTATCGTTTAACTTATTCAACCGCGAAGAAGGAAGATGATTGATAGTCTGTTCTACTCGTACTACTGCCGTATGGTCCAAGTTAATAAATAAATAAATAAATAAATAAATAAATAAATAAATAAAAACCATGGCAGAAGTCTATCATCATCAACGCATGGTAAAAAGCTTAATTTAATCCCCACCACCACCACCCACCCCCAGAAAGATAGGTAAGTCTACCGGTAAACCCGGGATCTGAATTGAAACACAGCAGTCAGATAGTTCTAACTTATGCCCACGGTAGATAAGAATTTCTCCCCCCAACCCACCCACCCAACTCACAAAAGATCACTCGCTCGATTGAATCGATTCTCCCTTTTTTTTAAAAAAAAAAAAAAACTGGCCTTTAACATCCTGGTCTCTCACCCCCCTCCCCCGCCAACCCACCTAAATTACCTACCGAAGACCAAACGAACCTACCTCCAAAGGGGAAGTCACAACCCCCCCTCCCTCCCCTCCCTCCCCTCCCTCCCCTTCCACCCCGATCCACCCCGCACTCCAAATCAAACGGAACAATCGGGAAATAAATAAAATAATTCACCTAGGGGATTTAACCGCCCAGATGCTCGTACTATATTGTACTGTAACCTACTCGGGAATGCATGATCGAAATGATTTTCCATTTTGTGGCACGGTTTCTTGGCACACAAAGTGACAGGGTCGGTTGGTGTGTGGGCAACGCCAGAAGAGTCCCATCACTTTGTGCAAAAAACTGCGCCACAAAAGGTATGATACCGGTACTTGTAAATAAATCACTTTCATGCACCCCCCCCGAGTACTGTACCGTACTCGGTACTATAATACTTTTCTCTCTCTCTTTACTGTACTGTACAGTGGACATCTACTCGAGTACGAGACCATAAGTCAGATCCCACGTTAACTCGACTAACCGCTTACATCTTCCGGAAGTGGGTTGGGTGGGATCTTGATGCGGGCTTCGGTAGATGTGCTTACACGTGTTTGGCTGGAGGGGGTGGGGGGGGGGGGAAGGGCGGGACGGGGAGGAGGAGGAAGGGTTTGGGATTAACCGAAGGGAATGGGGATGCGGTGGAGTAGAGTTCTCTACGAGTACTTGGGCGCCGGGGGGGGGGTTCTAGAAAGAAGTTATGTTCAGGAAGTGGTATTTGGGGGGTTGGGATTGGTTCGCCGGGGGGGAGGTGGTTTTTTTTAGTTCAGTTTGGGAGGGAATTGAGTTGGTTCTGTACAGTACTTGTATGATGCGGTGAAAGTAGTAGATTATTGTGCCAATATTGCTCTAACTACTGCTACTCTGTTGTCTCGCGACAAGACTACGATGATAATAATACTAAGTATGAAGTACATGATAATAAAAGTGAAACTCCAGGACAAAAGAAAACCCAGAAGGAACGAGCCATCACCACCACGATAACCTAAATCACACAAGACAACCCCCCCCTTCAATTAAGGAAAGAAAATCGATAATGGGAAGAAAAGAAGAAGAAAAAAAGACAAAACTCCCGCGCATAATTCTACAATAACAGCCCGATCCTGGTATAACCGATCCATCGCCGGACCACGACCACGAGATAATTTAGCCATCATCTCGCGATCGCTAAAGCATGATTTCACCGTCGATTGCAATCATCCTACATTCCAAATCCAAAAATTAATACCACCCTCATCCCGTGTAAAAGGATATATTGTGGAAGGAGGAGGTTGAAGTGGGAATAATAATAAAAAAGGAATAAACGGACGAACCTTTCTTCTCCCGCCCCCATATCCATAATTCCTCTCGCTGAGCAACGTCATTTCCTCGGCGAGGCATCGTAATCTGTATAAATCCCCTTCGGGTCCCTCTTTCCCCCACTCATCGCTGGACCGGCGCGCGCGCAGGGTCGCGATGAATGTGTCGAAGCCTGGATCGGCGGCATCGGAGCTTGCTGCGTTTGAGGTTGTGGAGCGGGGGCGGAAGGGGTTGCGGGTTAGGAGGGAGGTGAGCATTTCGTTCTTTTTTTTTTGATTTGATTTGATTTGATTTGATTTGTTTGGTGGTGCTAGGGTATTTTTTGGTTGTACGGGGATGGGTGGTAGCGAGGTTGGGGCTTTTGTTTGGAGCTTGAAGTGTTTTGGATGGTGATAATACTTTGGAGGATAGCTAAAGCTGGAGGAGCTTAAGGGGGAGAGAGGAAGAGGAAGAAGCCAAGGGTTTAAGACTTGAATCTGGAGGAATCCGAGTCAAACGGCTCGGTGGGTTGGCGGTTGTCTTGCTGGCTGGTTGATGGCAGGTGGACGGGTCGGTGGTGGTGGTGTCTATTTATCTATCTGTTCGCTTTACGGTATCCTATTTATCAATTTGGGTTCCCACCGTACCGTGTTAGATTTGACTTACTGTACTCGAGCATGCATAACACCTAAGCACAGCAGACAGACAGACAGACAGACAAAGCCAGCCCTGAAAGATGCGGTACAACCAGAGTGCAGTACTGTACCAGTACAGTGTAGCACCGTATGTGGGGTGGGATAAATTAACCATGATTAGCTTCTCGGTTTGGTTTATCATATCAAACAGTGCTACCCTCCCTTTCCCTACCAATCGCTCCCTGCCTTTGTTCATCGCACCCACCCTGCCGCCCTGACCGACCCTTTTTTCTGCAAAAAGGCAAACCCTCTTCACAACCATTTCGCAAGCAAAACCTTCGATCCACTCGATCGCGTTGCAGCTGCTCGCTTTATTTGATCCCCCAATCTATATTAAAAAAGCTCAGGTGCACCACCCACCTTTTTTTCTGTAATTATTCTCAATGGCTGCGGTATTTTGGATTGGGGAGCGTATGTTCTATCCCGGCTACCCGAATGATAGAGCTTCGGTATGATGGAGTAATAAGTTAGGCTGTCACTATACCGGATGGTGGGGAAAAAGGGGGGGGATTCGAGGGAAGGATGGATGGATGCACGCACGAGAGCAGATGACTGTGTTTTATTGGTCAGTTGGGGTGACCAGACTTTAGGGACAATACGGTATGGTACTGGTTGCCTTGAGAGCTGGCTGTGCTATGGTATGGTATGGGATTGTCTTGTCTTTTCTGGCATCAGCTTGTCTTCCTGCTTTGCTTGGTTTTGCACTGCACCGGACTTTGCCAGTACCTTGTGCCTGCCTGTCGAGAAAAGGAGAGCGCTTTGCTTTGCTTTGCCCGACACCACGCCCGCATGCACTTCGAGAACATACTTGCCGTATCATAGGCTACCACAGGTCATGGCAATGGCACAGTGCTTGTAGCTGTAGCCAACATGCTGTTCTAAGTATAATAGAATATTTCTTTTTCATTTCTCCTCTCATCTCCCCTGCCTTCTTTGCTCTCTTGTTGCCTTTCGGCCGTTGGGTGAGGACAGGGCGGGTCTTGTCACGGGAATTATGCTGTCACCGGTTACTGAATTCTTGTGATGACCGTTAGGATACGGTACAATAGGGCTTCTGGGTAAGGAAAAGGCGGAAGGGTGCGTGCAAATGGGATGAGATGGAAATGAAACGTAGCGTGATGTTGATCAAGTGTCAGTTATAGTATCGGTATATTGTGGTACGGTATGGGGATAGGGGGTGCGGAATGATCAGAGGGCAGAGGAATGGATGTGTGTTGGTGGTATCATAGACTTGGCGGAGGTGTTTGTTTTTTCGACCATCATTTTGGTCGCCTATTATTGACAGGTGATGATGACGATGGTTATGATGATATCCGACAGTGAGAAAAGTGAGCAGTGAGCTCTTCTTGAATATCTTTAGTAATTTGTAATTGAGTTAGAAAACTGACATATGGCACCTCTTGTGTCTTTAATATTATAGCTACCGTACGTATGAGAATTCGTGGGAGAGAAGGGAGTATGACAGAACAAATGTGAATAGCAGAGTTGCGCTCTCAGCAACCAAACAACTTTCATACCTTTAATCGTTTATGATCACCAACATGCGAAACAGTTCATCATAACCTAATACCCCGACGACGGGACCCCCTTATCCTTCTTACCTGGCACAAGCAAAACTTCTACCTTAATAACCTCTTCACCAATCCCCCCCTTTTCGCTTCTTCAGGAATCGCAAGAGTAGCTCCGACCCGACTAACCCCCAACGACCTCATCCTCAACGTCATCCAAACACCTAACCCCGCCGGTGGCCATGACCCGCACATCTCCACCGCGGCTCTCCCGCATGCACTTCAAATCCCTCAACCTTCCGCCCCCATACCCACACTCATTCTTCACAAACCCGAAGCTGGTCGAGGCCTTCACAACCCCGACATTCGTGCATATCTCACAGAGCTTGATGCACCCCACTTTGTATAGTAATAATTGCCCTCGAGGGATTTCCTCGGGTATCTTCTAGACGCCGACAACAAACCTCGCTAATCGCACGGATCTCATCAGCGGCGTATGCCCATTGCCCACCCGGTGCTTTTTTCGACATTTATCACTATTTCGATTTCCACGCTGCCGTCGCCGTCACGTCGTTGATCGCTGCGAGAGCTTCGGCGATCTTGATCTGGTGGTTGTGGTGATGGTTGGTGGTGGTGGTGGAGTTGCCGCGCGGGAAGCCGGTTGCCGGGCAGTTCCCCGCGGTTGTCGGGTGGCACGGACTTCGCTTGCGCAATATCGAGAACGGTAGGGTTTTGCGCAGGTTTGTCCTGACGTTTTAGGTTTTTAGCGATTTCGAGGCCTGAATGGATTTCGGCATCGGTCGTAAGGTGTAGGAGGGAGCGGTCGGTTGTTTCCGCCGGCTGGAGGGCGGCGATGCCCGCGCTGTGGAGGCTTCTTCCAGGTGTTGACTGAGTTCCTGGGTTATGGTTTTTGCCCGGGGAAGCTCTGGGACCTCGCTATGAGGAGTGGGGGGTAGGCATTTGTAGCGTGTGGTGCGAATACAGGGATGAGAGGTTTTCGGGGATCGAGTGTTGCTTCTGTGCCTGCCAGAAACCTCCCGATTTCATGGATATCTCGAAAAGGGAATCTGGAAACATGCTAGGCTTACGGTGGCGAATATGGCTCCCGCGTGGGTATAAGGCCGATTGTAGGCGGTAGTTGTATTTAGGCCACGGCGGTTCCCCAGCTTTCTGGAATCCTAAGATTGCCTCGGAAGTAGGCAGGAGCTTACCTATGGCAGATTGTATCTTGAGTATATTCAACCGGGGCCGGGTGTGGGGTAGTCCATTAGTATTAGCAATACCGTAGACCTTAAACTACTTTGGCAAATCATGGTAGAGTACTGGTCTAATCAGATTTTTTTTCATGCTTCACGAGGTGGATATCATGGGAGTAGCTAGCGAGTCCCATCACCGACTAAGCTAAATTTCGCTTGTCACCTGAGCCTCCCGAAACTCAGAAGGAGATGGTAGTATCATACTGTACTGCGTTCAGAGCGCCTATTTGGGGTAATAAAAAGTACATGCTGGTAGCTTCCAGTTAGATGTTCACCCAATGAGATAGTTAGTACCATAGGTGTGAAGCTTTAAGTCCTTGTAGGGAATATTCAGATCCTGATGTTTGCGACGTAGGGGAACGATTTGAGTCGTGAGCGGGCGCTACTATCATCACGGTTCAAATCTCAAAATTTTAGATAATAATATACAAGCTACCAGTCACTCACCAATCGAAATACCCCCAGCGCGGCAAAAATTCCAAAGAAACCATTGAACCTGGAACGGAAGCTAGTTTGTAGATCTTATTTTTAGTAAAATCTTTTTTGGTAACTTTGATGCAGTTCTTCATCCCCGAGAAAATTATATCCGAGATTTTTCCACCTTCTTATTCATGCCCATGCCAGATCCGTGTTCAATACCACCCAGGAGGGGCTAATGCACCGAGGCTTCTCGCATAGTATCTAGTACTGGTGAATCTAGATTATACTCGAGCGCCTTTCCCTGCCGATTATATAGAGTAATAATGAATAGAATTGCGGTATAAGATTGACAGAGCCAGCCGTCTATGTTTTACACAGTCCCGGAGTTAACGGGATAGGATTCAAGCTTGGGATAAGCTCGGCACCTATTTTTCTCAAAAATACTGAGGGGAATATAAACTTGTCTGGTCCCATTACTCTTAAGGCAAGCAGTATGTAGGTTTGGAAAAGTGCTGTGTGGATGGAGTCCGGAGAGCGTGTGAATTAAAGGATTCAATCCTGTCTTGCGGTATTTCGATTCTTAGACTGGGAGTAAGGCCGGGTGGAGACTCGGGGGGTGGGCTGGTGATAGATTTGCACTAATTTCTCTTTCTTGGTAGCGTTCGCCTCTTGCTGATCCGGGGGACTGCAATGGCATGATAGCTAGTGTGGCTAGGGTGGGGTGCCGCTGATGAGATGAATTAGATGTTATGATATTTGTTTTTCCTACTATGCTGTGGAGGGCAATTGGTACGATCTGGGCTGCGTAGTTTCAATATCCTGACGACGTATATCTGTAATGAGCACCCAAAGCACCACCACTCCTGTTTAAAATCAAAGGAAAATCTCTCACTTAAGGAGAAAAGAAAAAGTCCCCTCATTTAAATCTAACTAAAAGCAGAGGAAAGAGATATCGTACACTACTTTTCCCGTTAGCCCCCCCCCGGGAACCAACTTCCAGTAGGATAAGTATTAGTTCCCAAATCGACATATCATGAAATACCCAGCTGGCACAGTGGTTAACACTCCTGTCGCAATTAGCGGGAGCCCAGGAGCTCAATCCACGCTCATAAACGAGTTTATTATTGAACGATCCGTCATGTAGGGCAGGAAAATTGAGAATTCCTCAGGTCCTGCCCTATGGGAACTGGGAGATTGGAGAAACCTAGCCAGCCCTAAGAAATAGGGGGTGTGGGATTATCAATTCTGCTACGAGGTGGTAGAATCCGACTCTAGACCTGAATTAAGGTTGGCGATCGGCGGGGTAGCAGAAACGGAGGAAGGAATTTCTTTTGACGACTTTGTTTGGGGGAGGAGGAAGAGTTTGTGTGTGGGTGGTCATGTAGGTAGACGTTCCGGCCGTTTTCGCTCTGGCAAGCTATGTATGGTCTTCCTTTGTTGCCTTGGCATTTTTTTCTTCTGGAGAAGTGAGGTAGAGATAGTGGTTAGTGAGAGACATGAGGTTGGTAGACGCCGGATAGGCACATGGTGTTGAAATAAGATCGTGGGATACTGCACTAAATTGACACCTCAGCACCTAATTACATACGCTAATCTCCATCGATATCAGGAACTTTTCACGGAACCCGATTGCGAAGCCCCTCCAATAGTCTCTCAAGCCGTACTAGTCAAGCCCATCGAAGGCATGCCACAGTAGACATCATCCAAAAGAGTCATCCCCACGGAGGCCCGCACAAATCAGGAATACCATACCGCTCACTCACTCACTGACCGAACATGACATCCCTCAACTATTCTTGATTGACGAGGGGTTTTTTATTATTTTTAACGCTGAAAGATGGTCGGAAGATAGTATTATATAATGGAGTAGACGAAAGATTTGTCTATGTGTTTGGTGGGGGGGGGGGTATGAACTGTCTAATCTTGGCTTCTCGGCCTGAATTATTCTCAGAGTGTAATACGTGGTTTTTTATATTATTAGGGGCCTCGCTCGGGACTTGGAGTATTGGGAGCGCTCCGGAAAGAAAGCTCGATTGTTGGTGTTATCGGACTTGCTGTATACACGAGTGATGGGGCATGATTCTCTTATCTCGGCTTGTGTTGGAAATATCGCACGCACAAGAAGATATTGGTATTGCAATTAAGTATAAAGAACACCAGAAGAGAGATGAGAAAGGAGAAAGACTAAGGTAACAGACAAGAAACAAACAATACTGGATAACCTCGGTAAAGGTAGCATAGAACAGGTATGATACTATGAGTTTTGTGACCAATACCTAATCATTTTTCCAACAGCTTGTTGCAGAGATAGGAGAGGGGAAGGAGACAACGGCTTGATTGTATAACTTAGACTGTGTGATTGGGGGGCACGTCCGCGTAATACTATTAATTAAACTGTTTTTCCTCTTTGTGAAGTTTTAGGTTATGTGGGAGTTGAGACGATACGCATCCATTTGAACTTTACAAACATGAGATCTCACTATCACTAACTACAAATAGCAAAAGAAAACATCACGGCGAGCAAAGTAAAAAATAAAAAAAGGAAGAAACATAACTTTTGGTTGGTACATGTGCATGCAAAACTAAACAGAAATGGTATTCAAGGAGGTTTACTCAACCATACAAAGAAATTGCCGTGATGATGGATATTTTTCCGTGTTTGAACATCACACACACTCGCTCACTTCTAATTGATAGCATCTCGCTCTAAACAGGCTTTCATCCATTCTCCCCATGATTGTCGCTTCACCACACTAGGTGAGTGAGTGAGAGTGTGTTTTAGCTCGCTTTAGCCCCAAGTTTTATGAAATCTCCAAGTTTTCCGGGTCTCCATCCATCGCATCGTCCGAGCTCTCGGCTCTCTAATACCCGCGGTAACGCCTTCGGGAACGCGAGGGTTTGGCCGCGGTGGGGGGTGGTGTCTTGTATTCATCCAGACTCTTCCATTCTTCGTCGTCTGAAACGGGCTCTAGCTTGATTTTCTTGCCACCGGTATCTCTCGCATCGGAGCCCTGGGCGTCGGTGGAGGTGCGTTTCCCCAAGATTGAGGCGAGCGGAGATTTGAGCTCGGGAGTGTTAGCAGGGGAAGTGCTGGATGTAGTAGTGGAGGTGTGAGCCGCCTCCAAGGGAGTTGCTGATTGGGCTCCCTTCATTTCTAGACCCTCATCCTTGATTTCTTCATCATCGCTAGACTCGTCGCTAAGAACCATTCCTCTGAGGAAATACTTTTTTCTCGGCCACTTAGTTACAGCGCACTTGACGATGGTGTTTTCGTTTCTGCGTTTTCTGGGGGAGGTGACTTTCGCAAGCGGAGTTTCGTGGATTGGAGCTGCCTGGGATCCTCCCGCTAGTTCTCCGGCAGATACGGAAAGATTGTGGGGTTTGGCTGGACGGGGAAGATGGCTCGCCGGCTGGCCGTTCGAAGGGCTAGGGATTGCCTTGGTGCGTCGGGGTGTTTTACCACTGTTGACCACTTTACGCGGTTTACGTTTTGGTGTCTTCTTATGTGGGGTACCGGAATGCGTCTTCAACTTCTTGTGTGTAGGACCTTTGGCAGCATCATCGCCCTGGGCACGCTTTCCGCGCCGACAGTTCCCGGGAGTCTCGAGTTTGGCAGGAGTGATATGACCAGGAGGGGGTTGACCAGCAGGGAAAGCCGACGATTCTGCTTGTGTCTCCATGCGTGCTGGATAAGTGCGCGGGGGGATTTTAGGAGGGACCCTGGTACCGGTATTCCCTCTGGCAGTGGCGGCGGCCTCAGCTGTAGTGTTTGAATCGGAACTTTTGGCTGAGAAGCGTGCTTTTTTGAGCACCGGTATACGGCTTGGTTTAGGCTCGGTGAAATTTGGATCGACCAAGGCTTCCAGCGAGTGATCCAGCTGGAGAGCACGTTTTCTTGCACAAGACACATGCTCGTTCTCTCCAATAATCTTTCCACTGCGTAACTCGCTTTCGGGTAGATCTTCCGCCACAGCAGTATCTGAGCCATCCTCAGTTAGAGCTTTATAGTACCAAGACGGATCAGAGGGAGACGGAAGCCATGCACCGCTTCAACTTACAGGAAGGACACTGTCTGGACTCCCTATTTTTCGGGAACGGAGGCCTGCTATGGGGTGTTGGGATACGCTCCTCCGAAGCTTTGGCCTGAGTGGGCTCGGAAAGCACTTGATTTCCCGAAAGGGGTTCCGGCATGTTAACGGCTTTCGTATCAAACTTGCATTCCTGTTTGGGAGAGGATTGAAGGTTGTTATTATCTTGAGTGCTGGGCGGATTGGCGGCCGCAGCGGGGCTAGTGGAGAGCCCAGAGAGAGGGGCGGAAGGATGAGGGGAAGATGAGAGGGGAGAGGGAGGAGAAAATGGAAGAGAGGTGAGAGGAGAAAATGGAAAGAAAGAGGTATCTGACGAAGAAAAGCTGGAATCGGTGGAGGGCCCGGGGTAACCATGTCTAGAATATCCAGGCCATGGAGAAGTAGAATATCCGCCGGGGATGGCAGACCCAGCGGACCGAGCGCTGTCAGGGGGGGTCAGAGTAGAAAAGTTGCCGTTGGCCGAGGGAGTAAAGCCAGCGAATCCGGAACGCTCTGGGAATGAAGAAGTAGGATACCGGTAGGAATAAATAACGGGTTTAGTAGGCCTATCACCTCCATAAGGCGAAGGCGGCGAGAAAGCACAAGTAGGAGGTCTCTCTGAGGTAGAATACCCAGCAAACCTAGTATCACCAAACTCAACTTCACATCCAGAGGACAGAGAAGGAGAAGTAGAAATAAAATAAGGACAAAGCCCATAACCCGGACAACCAATGGAAGAAGTGGAGTGTGCGGGTAGGTCGGGATGGTAAGCGCCAGGCATAGACGCTTCTGCAGAACGATTGGAAACGCGAGTACAATCAACTAGGATGCCAAGCGTCCTCTCAGTTAGCCCGTCGCTTGGATGCAGTTGAGGCTAGAGCGATTCAATTACATACCAGATAAAAACTCATCGTTGGTAGTGATATCGCACTTAATATGCTTATCCTCTGGAGGAGGGGTTGAGATGTTACTGGAGGTAGGAGGAGGGGGAGTTGCAAGCGCATCAAGGAAGAAGGGGGACTTGATTATTCCCCAAAGGGAATCCAATGCTGAGCGGAATAACATTTCGAGTTGTTTTTTTGATAGCGATAAGGAGCTGTGATAGAAAGTTTTGAGAAGAACGTTTGGTGGGAGATAGATGAGGAAGAGAGGGAGATGGGGGGAGGAGAGGAAGAGGAAGAAATTTTCCTCTCTTTATTCCTTGGAGGAAAGGCGCCAAGAGGGTCCCTTCCCAACTAGACACTTTTCAAGGGCTTGAGACTAGTGGGTAGGGCATTTTTGAGAAGGATTTATAGGGTATATCACTCGTTTTGTTATAGGTGACCTTCCACCTGGGAGAGAAAGGGCTTGTCCTATGCCGGGGGAAGTGGGCTAGTTGAGTACTTGTATGTAACTGTGATGCAGTAGGTAATACTTGGATGTGATATCCCTGGCGCCATCTGGGCTGTGAAGGAGTTCGGATTTGACATAACCAACTCTTCCTGTTTGGTCGAAAGTGGCTCCCGTATTAACACCAGACCACTTACTCATTCATAGAAAATCACTCGCCACCTGCTGGGCCTCTAGGAGGCAGAAGAACCAGGTCTGTCTTCCGACAAGTGCATGCTCGGGTAGTAGGTGGCCTTTGATCTGCTTGGAATACATGCCTCTAGAGAAATCCTTCCTCTCCCTCGCGCCTCCTGCACCAAAATAAATACTAATATTAGGACTAGGGCGGAAAGAGCCACGCATTCAAGTGTATTATATGATGGTTATTAGAGAGCCTGGTTTAATAACTTAACCTAAGTTCGAGCTCAATGATTCCGCAGCGGTACGGACTTTTTGTTCCCAAAATCCTAAGTACCGGATGGGGCTCACCAATTACCCAATTGTTGATTGATCCGGTCGAACTGGAGGGTAGCTTGGGTTGATCTTAAAAGTGAACCACTTCTCCCAAATCTAGCTCACGATAGAATATGTTAAAAAGTGTATAACTTTTATTTTCTCAATACAATTCAAGAGCTAGATTTGCTTTGCTATGAAGCTGACTGGCTAACCAACAATCCACCTATCCATCAATCATTTGCTGGCAAGTAGGTCGCCACAAAATATCAACCGTAGGAAGGGGAAAAAATGAGATGAGAAAATGTAACATAGTTGTGAAACGCTAAGCTAACCCAACACCATAGATAGCTATACATTACGCCCGGTTTTTTCCTCCCCTTTTTCTCATGATAGTCTCCGTTTAGGAGACAATCTAGTGTGAATTCGAAAGAAAGAGGTAAAACTTTGAGGAAGAGACAAGATATCTCGGACGGAGAGGGTTAGGGGAATGAAGAAGTAGAAAGAAAAGGAATGAAAAAAAGCAAATTACTAGTCAACAACAGTTTCAAATAAAGAGGGTATGAGAGCAAAGCCAAAGAAATCTGGAACGTTATAGCAGAAGGGAAGCTAGGGATAATTGTGCATCATTTAAACTTCAAAGCCTCTTAGGAAATGGCAAGAGAAATAACTTTGCGGATAGCGGCCACAAGGGGCTCGCCCCCACTAACTTTCTCTACCAACTCCTCAAGCTATCAACTTTGTTCGGGGTCCCATCTTTAAATGCACACGGATCGTCTGCATACACTACCTCAGCCCCGTTGAACCCCTCGTACTCATTATTTCTGATAGCCCCCATAAGTGCGGAGGCATAGATTATCGAAGCACATTCCACATATGCCACGATTCCTAGGCCGCCATTGTGCTTTCTCCTTGTCTTCTCCTTCTTCCCCTTGACGGATATTACCTCGTTATACCCGTCTTTGGGTCCGTTTGTACAAAAAGCTGCCTTTAACTCCACATTGCTCCTATCACTTGGGCACTGGAACACCTTGATCATGCGAGAAGCGGAGCTTGCGATGAGGTCATCGATAAGTAGCTTACTTAACGGTTCGATCGCGTCCTGGGCCCAGTTCACCTCGACGTTGAAACGGCGATCGCATTCCTTGGCGTCAGGATCCTTATTAAAGAACTCCCAGAACACTTGCGCATCTGCTGGGTGAATAAAAGCAAACGTGATCGAATTGGTTTCCGGGAAGCTCTTGACATACTCAAGCGGCCCACCACGTACCTTATTCAGTAGATACTCGGGACCTGGGGGGTCCGTAGAATATCTGTCTGGAATGACACTGATGGTCAAAACTCTCCTGAATTTTCTTGAATTATAGACCATAATACTTTTTTTTTTAGTATCATCGTAGATCTCTAGAATGCTCCTAGGATGCTTCACCACCGGGGCTTCTACAGGGATTTCTGGTTCAGCTTTCGGTTCGATCCTCCTCGGCATTCTACTATTAAAGTCCGAAACCGCTGGGGTAATATCAGTCTCTTCAATGAGCCTTTCGACTTCCTCTGTATCCATTTCAATTCCACCTAGGGGAGGAAAGTTACTGGTGTACCCTTCTGCACCATCTCCGAACAGATCACCTGATTCTGCTTCGAACTCATGGAGAGGCTCAGCTCTTGTAGTGGGTTTTGCTGGAGATGACACTTTTTTGTGTGATTTTGGAGATTTGAGCTTTGGAAGGAACAGCGGCGATCCACCGCGACGGGGTCGGGGGTATGTATAGCCCTCGCTTGAACTGGTATTTGGATCACTGGCACTTCCGTAATCAACCAAAGAGCTTGGAATAGTATCAAAGCCTGCCGAGCCTAATTTCTCGCTACGAGAAGCGCCCCGAGGTAGTTCAGACGCCACTCCACGATCTCTCTTTCTTCTCTTCGTGGCTTTCCTACCATCCGACGAGGAGGAGCTGGCGCGCCTTCCTCTCAGTTTCGGATCTCCCACAGTCTTTTCCTTTGCGATGGCTGATTCCCTTTTCCTAGAGACTCTCAGGTCTTTGAACTGAGAACCCTCATTCCTAGCCTTGTCGCTTTCTGATGACTCCAAGAGGAGTGCTACGGGCTTGGGCTTGATCAAAGACTGCCGGGGCGCTGCTGGTACAAGGGGCCCTGCTGAAGATGTTTTTTCGCTAGTAGACTTTGACATACTGGCAAGGCCAGAAATTTCCTCGTGGCCCGAAGAGCCCTGGGCCCGCAGGCTCCCCTGCTTCGGATGGAAATATTTTGGGTGAATATTTCCACCGGGGGGAGTGACGAATTTTTTCGCCCAAGGTGCGGGCTGGGATGGGGTAGGATAAGCAACCTTAGGCTCAATCCTCTGGACCGTCTGAATTTCGTTCGATGAGAGGCGTCTAGGAGGTCTCCAGTGATCAGCACGTTGTGCCTGTGCTCTAGTGTGGAGAGACACCTCAGTTCTTAGGGCCATTCTAGAGGCTTCCTTTTGAGAGATTTTTATCAGTTCGAACCTTAAACTCAAAAAGGTGATATCACATACCTCAGCTCTTCCATCAGGCGATTTTAGCTCCTGTACTCTGCCCCAAGTATTATTGCTGTTTTCACGATCTGATTGATATTCCCTCTTGAGTTGGATATCCTTGGTGCTACGTGAGCCCCTACTTCTATCCCCCACATTGTGATGCCTGTCGGGAGCTCTGGTACCACCACCACCAGAGTTGCGAGGGCTATCGTGGCCTCTGGGAGTAGCATTACGGAAAGTGGTCCCCCTATTAGAACCTCTTACATCTTGCGAAGGAATTCGGTCTCTCGGCTCTGATGGGGAAGGGTGTCTGTTAGACGGAGTTATATGTTGGGGAATGGAAGACCCTCTTAAAGTTCCATGAGAAAAATCAAGGATCCGGGGAGGAGGCTGCATGTGGATTTGGGCCGGGGGTGCCGAACCTCGGGGGTGTACAACTAGTGCAGTCGAGGACCCTTGAATTGGCGCTTGGGGATACGTGAATTGCTGAGAGGGTATGCTGACTTCAATTGGATTGCTGAATTGTTGTTGAGGAGGGTGATTTTCGGCTCTCCCTGTGATGGCGCTTTGAAGAGCTTTGATGACAGCCTCTTTCTCATCAACCTGCTTCTTAAGTTCTTCGGCAAGAGCTTCATACTCCTCAGCTCTTCTAAGGGCTGCTTCCATGACTGCTTTGGAACTTTCTTCAACTCTCTGTTTTTCGGCTTTATGCTCATCCCAAGTCTTACCATAGACTGTTTGATTTGAGGCCGTTTTCATGAATTCCAGCTCTTTCATTTCTTTCTCAACAAGCATTTGACGATAGCGGGCGTCAGAAAATTCTTCGTCATATTTCCTGCGAAGTTCAACTTCCTTTTTGGCCCAATCCTTTCTGTGTTGTTTTTTAAGTTGTGCTAACCTGAACTCCCAGTGAGAATTGTTATGGTCCCAGGTTGTGGCGGGAACCATGATGAGGTCACGGATACTGTTTCCGCCGGCCATGCGCTCCATAAGATTAAGAATTGTACTAGCAGCAGGAAATTGGGAAGCATCCAATGGAGGTTTGGGAACAAAGTTGGCTGGAAGCTCTGGAGTAGGTGAGCGGGAGTCTCGTGAAGGAGGTTCTATTCTTTGCTCAGGCTGTTGGCTAAAGGGAACAATCATGATGTGACGGTCGCCTTCAGGAGGCATTGGGCTAGGAATTTGAGACATCCTGAATATTTTGATGTCAGTAATAAAAATAAGGTATGATTGTTATGCAAACTTACCTTTGGTGGGATCTATTGATATGGGAAGATTCTTATTCGATCTCTGGTTTACACTCTGCAACTTTCCGTATTAGCGAAGAGGCTCAAAATTCTTTACGAAACTCTGGGGATAAGAAGCAACCTTGACAGATGGAAGGGCTTTTTCTCCTAGATAGAATCCACTGCTAGAAATGTCGGAGTTTGTCTCGTTACCTGGATTTTTGCGAATTTTGGAGTTGCTTTTGCCTTTCCTCTGTCATTCAGTAAAAAATTACTTGGAAAAACGCAATTCTCAGTTTCGGGTGCTCTCACTTGCTAGTGTTGAGTACTGATAAATCCCGAAGACAAGGTGTAAAGAGTGGTGGGTGGAAGGAAAGGGGTGAGGTTGGTTGGTGAGGATTGACCACACCAGGACGAGACCTCTCAGGCTAAGCCGCGAAAATCGCGAAACAAGGGAATTTTTCTGCGACGACAGATATAGAGGAGATAGAATTTTTAGGAGAAAGAGAAAGGGTAAATAGAAGGAGGAGGAGGAAGAGGGAGCTTTCTCTTTCTGCCCGAACAATAAGTGCTCTGCCCTAGTCATCCACAACACGTGACCACCAGAATTACTCGTGGAGCGAGTGAGACGTAATGACGAATTCAGGAGATATTGGCCTCTGCAGAAATACAGCAAGGACGGTAAAAAAAAATTCCTAATTGCACCGCACCAGGCAGAATAAAAGCTTTGCTTAACCGGGCAACCATATCGGGATATTCGTATCTTAAGCTAGGATCCAGGCTACAATAGATTGAGATATCGGAGAGAATAACTTTACTGTATCAAAGAATAGATGGCTAATAGCTGATTCTGGATCGTTTCCAGTTGAACCCCGGCCTTGGAGATCTTTTAATTGTGCTTCATTTCATTACTGAACTGTTGTCCTAAAGCTTGCTAATTGAGCTGATAGTACATATGATGAAACCTCGTAGGGATCACACCACCCTCCAGAGACCGGCGGGTTTGCGGCCATTAGACACATCATTGCAATGTCGAGTCCTTACCAAGTGACCTTCAAAGGTCATCATAGGACATCAGCCCCTCCTCTAACGCCTTAATTCTGTTAACCGGGCTACTGTCAGCTCAACTCCACAACCTCCGCTTAAGGTCGGGTTTCTTACTGCAAGGCCAAAAGCCTACTGTAGTACCTTGCAAAGGCAAAGTTTCCCCCCATAAACCAGAACCCGTCTCTACCGCTCCTCCTCCACATTCCCCTAAGTTCCCCCTCTTCGTCGAAGCCCCAAACAGGTTTCAATGTTTGAGCCATTCCATCGCCAAATATCTTCCTTACGGTTGACCGCATATCGTCGTACCCCGTCGCCAAGACAATTTCGTCGGCTTCAAGAACATGCCCATCTGTAAACTCGACACCATTTGGCAAAATACGTTTGATCTCTTGGCCTTGCTTGACTTTAATCTTTCCGGAAGCAATCAGATCCGAAGCGCCGACATCGAGATAGTACCCTAGCCTGATTTCAATTCTAATTTAGGACGGGGGAAGATGGATAAATACCTCCACCACGCTCTAAATACTTGATGAAAAACCCTGCTCCATCTGGCCCTTCGTCTAGCTTAAATCCGGTGGCTGTTAAACCATCCAAGGTTGCTTTATCAAGCTCCTCAATCTCTTTACGAGAATCCTGATGTAATCTTTTCAGCACTGGAAAAGTGGTACCTTGAAAAATCAGGTCTGCGTCTTCTAGCGGAGGCTAGACCCCAAGAAAATATTAGCCCCGTTTTTATCAATATTTTGGGCAAACCAACCCCGTCCTCTTCGTAACAGCCTCTTAGTAGAACCCCCAAGCCATTTTCGCTGGTCATCACATATGTGGAGCTTCTTTGTACCATAGTGACCTCGGCTCCTCGTTCATAATAGTCCTGGGCAATGTCATGAGCGCTGTTACAGCAACCAATCACAACTGCCTTTAATCCTTGCGAATCGGCCTTTGCCCCGGAAAACTGGGAAGAATGACACAATCTATCGCCTTTGAAATCGCCCGCGCCAGGAAACTCCGGAATATTTGGCTCGCCAGAATGGCCAGTAGCCATTATGACGTGCTTCGGGTGAAGAGTTCTAAGAGCACCATTCCGTGAAATTGTGACACTCCATTTTCTGTCGGAAGATGAGTAGGTTGGGATATCTGTAAGTGTGCTGGACATCCATATATTAAGCTCCATTGTTTTGGCATAGGCCTCAAACCAGTCTGCTAACTTGTCTTTGGGAGTAAATACCTAGAATCGTTGAACATTAGAAATTATTTGCCCTACGAGAAATGGGAATAGAATTACCGGCCAGGTCGGCGGAAACGGTAAATATGGAAGATGGTCATAATAGACTGGATCGTGAAGCACCAGCTGGTGATATCGCTTTCTCCAATTATCTCCAATGCTCTCATTTTTATCGATAATTAGGCACTTCACTCCAAGCATTCTAAGCCTTGCTGCCACAGTGAGCCCTCCCTGGCCAGCTCCTATATCACAAGCACTAGTATTAAATATTTCTGCTCCATTCAATCGATAACGCTGATTCCAAGGGTCAAACCTATGATTAGAACCGTTGGTTCCTCTCCCACAAATTCCTGTTCGATAATTCGTGTATCCTTCCAGCACTTGCGGTCTTCGACTGTTCCATGAGCGACACCATTTGGTCTCCGTGAACCCAAAATTTCCTCGTGCCCCTTTAAGCTCTGTAGAACCGTATAGAGTGTATACGCTTTCCATTTGCCATCGCTCTTATCCCGGACTAGTTTGGCCAAGCCTCTTCCCGAACCGACATCTGTACAGACGGTGAGCATAAGCTGGATTCCTTTCAAATCTCCTCTCTGGTCTACTGGTGCAACGGAGACCGCCTGGTTATTTTTCATATCGAGATTTATCCCTTTGATGCGGATACCGTTGGGGTGTTTGGAAGCGAAGGATGTAACCTCCGCGGGCCCATGGAATGTATGGAAATCCCATGAGAGGCAGAGATGGTCCCTCCAGTATGAATTTTCAAGAAAAGACTGACGCAAAGCTGTTTCTCCCCCGGAATTAAGAAACTGCGATAAACACGACAGCCAACCCTTTGCAATTGAGTGAAGCTCGGTAAGCTCGGTTGGCACTGTGGAGGATGAGACAATAGGCAGTTGTGCCGGTGTTATAGATACAGGAGCAGAATCGAGAAAGGTAGCAGCGCCCATTGCTTCGGGTGGTACCAACCAAGTCAATCTTCGAAGAGAGTAATGGTCGTTGCGGGATTAATGGAGTTTCACACTGTCCTTTATATCATGGAAGTTCAGGTTGCTTATCAATCGACGCACTAATTCATCGAGCCGCATTCGTCTACTCCCCAGAGAAATTGGCACGCGGGGAAAGCATGGACCTGGCCTTGACTAATCCCTAGTTTACTAGGAGCTTAACACCTTCAGAGATTCAGTGGCTCACAAATTTTGAAGACAATTCCATCATAAAACCGGGGATTAATACCTCGTCATTAATTTTTTTCAACTAACACTAGAAGACTTCAAGATCGTCTCCTCTCCTAAGAATAATTGGATTCTCTTATCATAGTAAGGTGACTTTTTTGTCTAGGGCACTCACCCCGACACCCCAAGGACATGCCGGTACTCGAGTGGTAGCAGCGAGCGGTGTTTGCCTCAAAAGAATTTGGGGTAGTCTAATGTCAAAGTTCGGCTCTTAGCCCAGATAAATTCTACTCAAGTACCGATATTCTTAGGAGATAGCACACAAAACGTGCCACAGCCTTCCGGTATTCCCTCCACCAGTGATAGCTAGGCTTTCGGTGTGACCAAGATAGTCTGGGCTCGGTAGGATTACTCCTTTGGGTTTTTCCGGCAGCGGTACTCCATTTGTGGTACCCCAATCCGGTATTTTTATGTCACAGCCAGCGTTTGAGCTCTCATTCCCCACATGCTTAGAGTGCCGTGTTACTGAGTAGGCAGTCTCGTGCTGCAACCCGTTTCTTGACTCTCATGAGAGCACAAATGCACACGACCTACAGAACTGCGAGAATATTCATTTAGTTGGCAAGGCGCAAATCATGGACGATGTAATGGGACAATGGTGCAACTACTTACGTTAGAATAACACTGATACTAGAGTATTGTACTCGAGTAAAAGCCGCCCCAAGTGAAGGTTATGCTCAGTTTGGGTAACAACTGCAAGATTTCAATTGCAAATGACGGCATTTTATGCAACACATGATATCAGAAAATGAAAGGCCACCGGGGAGTGTGCAGGGTTCGGGCGGAAGCAGTTAATGGCTCACCCTCAACGGCGACCATACCGGTATCTTATCAACCACCTTCTCGCGCCCATGAGCCGCCAATCCAATCCTCTTAAGAAGCACCCCATCTGCCTGCAGGCCGGAGCTGGGGCACGATTCGTCTCTACCAGTATACAGGTATCTCTCTGTCTGGCCGGCCGTCGGTTCACGGGGCTCAGCCCGGACAAACTTCCATGATCGCCTATAAGTTACCGGTATGATACCCTATAGTGCAACCCTAAGAGGGTTATTGCGACCCAAGCTCCATGTGCTTAGCTAAAAACAGGCGTTGCACAAACCTGCGAAGCATTTGAAAAACATGACACAAACTACCTCTTTGTAGAGCTATCATAATAAATAAGGAGAAGGAAAGGGGACAGAGAGGGTTAGACCTCATGAGCACGACCTGAGTTAAATACTTGCTATGTACCAAACGTTAACCACTTGGTGCTGTAAATGATACGGTATTAAGGAAGTCGACTAACTGTAATCATACTGTAGGTCGTTAAAGATAATGCAGACCCCGGTTATCCCGCAAAGGCTCCAAATAAGTTTTGACACTAGCCAGGATACGGTAGAATCCAGAACAATCAGACTTCAAACTTGCACGTCAGGAGCCCCTCCCTTCAAACCAGCGGCGCAGAGGAAATATACCAAAGGTGTCTTTTAGCCCTTTGTATAGATAAAGAAAAAGGGAAATATTACAAGCCACACTAGAGAAGTAAATCTAGCAGTTTAGTATAGTACAGAGCTTACTCGTCACATTTTTAAAGGTGGAGCAGTGGCTCATAACTTGTTAGAGCCATAATACATATGTGGATACGCTTTTGTAGCGAAAGAGCTGCAGTAACTTTTACAAGGTACATTAGAAGGACCCCCCAAAACACTGTATTGGGCCTTACATAAAATCGAATCCGGTATGTAGCGAGAAATGCTGTAGAAGCATTAGATGAACTCCGAGCTTCAACATTGGTACTTCACAATGCCCTCAAAGAACATATTAGGTTGCATTAATATGCGTTTTCCTCGCCTCATGGGAACCCCTGCGACAAATTAAATAAATATCACTACCACGCAGAGGCTTACAGTTAAGACTGTTCTTGGCGGTATATTAATAAGTGAAACTTTGAACAAGAACTACAGTTCATGCTAAATAAATCTCGAAACACCAATGGTTCCATGGCTCAGTTGGTTAGCGCGTGGTGCTAATATCAAAAGATGTTAACGCCAAGGTCGAGGGTTCGACCCCCTCTGGAACCATTTTTTTCCGGTACATATCACAATAACTATATAGCTCACAGGCAGATAAAACCACCCGAGGCAAGCCTTTTTGTCATCCTCAAAAGCAACTTGCTAGTAGGGGCTTAGAGGGGAAAAGTTTCTATGCCCATTATTATATCTAAACCTCTACGCTCCCACGAGCCGAGGCGAACACAGTGAACTAACCGACTGTCCTAAATTTGGGCGTGTCATTGTGGGCCGGCGAAACCCCACACTAGAAGTATCTCTTGCATTTAACTTAAGGCCTCTTACTCTTTCACTTCCGGGATCCTCAATTCCAACCATCCCAAAGAAACCTAGTGTAGAGTGAACCCTCTCCCTACCACAAGATCCCTATCAACAACTCCCCCCGGGCAACTAGATTGATGCAGCTCTGAATCTAAATAGCAGGAAATCTCGCCTGACGGGCCTTTCCAGGATATATCCATCACAAAGCGGGTCTAACATAGCCACATCCCAGTCTATATATCATAAGAACTACTCGAGTAGAATGAGAGGACCCTATGCTGGGCATTGGACTCCCCTCTCTTAGCAAGGTCTAAGGTTTTTTCTCTTCCTCTGCCTCGCTTCTAGAAAGCAGGTTCCTCGGTGTTTTTTCTTTCTCTGCTTTTCCAGAGGAGGGAATTCTAGACTTCCTAGCGCGATGCCCCCCGTGCATCCTCCTGTTACCTAGCATAGGGGCGAGGTATCCGTGGAAACTGGGTCGAGTGGCGAGTGACTGGTCGTGAACGCCTGTTAAAGACTCAATTGGGCATGAAAGTCCGTTTTCTAGCGGCCTTTACAGTTTCCCCATTTCTAAGAGCCATGCTTCGACCTTATAAGCGACAAAATACAGGAATCCCGACTATGTTCTCTTACCCTGAAGTTAGCACTTAAGTTACATGCTACCACATTAACCCCATCATACTAACCTCTTACGATCCCGGCATTGCTTTCTTCCCCAGACTCTTCTACTGATATTCTATGGCTTACCATCTTCCCCTCCCACAGATTTCACCGGGCAAGTCCGATAAAACCCCTCTTCCGCTACTCCTCTCCTGGGGTCTCTTCTTAATTCTCTCCCGAGTGCCCCCCGCGATGGTAAATAGCTTACTTTTTCCAGTTTCCCTCATTTTTCCTTCCAAAAATTTTATTCCTAATTATAAGCATTAGGAGCCAATTGCTTGATAACAAGGATCACTGGAAATCACTCGCTTCTGAGTCGGGTCTCCTGCTCCGGCTCACTAGTGCCTCTACCATCATTACCACCCTTCAATCATATCCAGTAGGGTGAAAGTTAATCAACGAACCCGATAGACCTTTCCACAGATTATCTAGCTGGCTCCCAAGAGGCTAGTCTCGAGGTTGCATTCATTGGGGAGGCGACATGATGAGCGAGCACTTGAGACACTCACGCCATACCCATCATAGCCGTTGCGAATAACGCCAGAGAGTGGACAGAAATGGGCCCTGGGGAAGTGGGGGCCTTTGGAGCCTGGCACATACATTCCTTGGTGATCAACAGCTTATTGGGCACCTTGGCTTGGTGGCCACCCACCCTGTCTTTCCAAGCCCTTCCTTCTTCTTCCTCCAGGTACTCGTATGCAGCGACTCTTGTAATGCGGGAGCTAGAGTCCGTCGTCATGATGCACACACCCCTCTTTTCTCCCCACTTTCAGGCATCCTCCACATACACATTCCAATTACGGTCCTTCAGATCCCCGAGAACCATTAATGTCCTTGATTCGCTCGATCCCGCAGTTCGAAGAATCTGACCTACTAGCAAGGCTCGCCTCACTCCTAGCCGAAGGGCCTCGATCATTCACCAGAAGGTGCTCGCACGAAAGGATTCTGCCGGATACGGTCGGTGTTTGGCTGGGAAGCTACGAGGCTACCATCATCCAACCTCGCGAATTGCGCATGCAATATCAGCGCAATGAGGCCGATTGAATGTCGATGCTATTTATCCTCCAGTCCACAGTAAGCACTGGTTGTGAATATTCACCTAGGCGCAATTCAAATACTCCCCCCGGCAGGGATTCCTTTCCAATTTACTAATCCAGGATTCGTCCTTACCACACAGGACAGGACTGCCTGACATTGCAACTGTAGGCTCTAACTTATGCTCCAACCATCCCGCCTCCCACCTGCATCCAACTCAGCAATGTAAAAGAGGTCCCCACTTATCAACCTAACTCATTTTCCGCGATGGGACGGTGTATCATCCCTTGGTGACTACTCGTAGGTGGCTGCAAGCGGCCGGAAGCCCCATTCAATAATCCCTGCATGCAAGAGATAATGCAGTGCTTACTTTAAGCAGGAGTGCATAAGAGGGTAAGAGACTCGCCAAAAGGCCACATTTTGAATCCAGATTTTGAATCCCAGGAGTTAGTTGACCGTGTTCGCTAGGAAGTAGCCCGTAGGGTTTAAAGTCGACCTGCCGAGCTGGAAAAAGCCGAGTGCGAGTTTATGATCATGAGTAAATCATCACTCTGGTTTAGTTTTTTCCCGATATCGATATCTAGCCTTATACTTTCCTTTTCTGAGAATCCCTTGCCACCTAAGCCTTGCTTAGCATAGTTCCAGGGGTCAGAGATCAGGCGGCTATAGTGCTTCTTACGCGTATTGTGATTTTATGGTAATGTACAACTGTGTTTGTAGAGTGACAGTTTTCGCGTTCGATGCAAAGAACTCGCCCTAGTGAAGCGGACTAAATTCCTATAGGTAGGGCGCTAGGAGAAGGAGCCCAGTGAAGAGCGGCGGTTGCAATGCAGTCGACATGAAGCTGAGGTTAGAACGTTTTAGTGGAACTACCGGTATATCTCAGTGCAGTGTGGTCCGATTGAGTGATACCCGGCGATCACGCTGTATCAGCTTGAACAAAAAGGATTGAATTGACGTTTGCGGCCTTGGGTATTTGCAAAGCACCCTGTGAATAGATCTGTGAAGTGCTTGGGTCGACTCTCCCACCCTAGCGACCTGATGGGGTCGGGGGGGCCCCCCATCCAACCGTCCAGTTTCATACTCCACGGCGACCTATATTCTGCCGACAAACAGGGCAGGTGGAACCTTTGTGCCCATTGCGTTATCGAGAAAAAATTTGAGCCTAACGGGTTGAACAGGAGAAAATTTCCTGTAGCGGGAAAATCACAAGCAGGCACGTGAAACAACCAAACCTCAATATATCCCAAAGAGAGAGCACAACACCCAGAAAGAGCCCCCTAAGGCTAGATTCCAAGCGACGCCCTACTGGTATGCAGGCCTCCCACCCCCACTCCCAGAAGGCCCATGCTATCCTCTCATTAATCCACACACACCCCTCCCCCGCTTAGAAGCTCACCACTTCTGCCATCTCCTCCGGGCGCCCAACCCATGTACCAGCGCCCAGCATGCAAACAACAACCTGCGACTTCCCAGCATAGGATAGATCCGCCCTTATGGACCCTGGCGACACACAATTGGCCGTGACGCCACCTGCTCCCCGGATTCTTCGCGACTCTCGCCATCCTATCCGCGCGATTGCGCCCCGGTACCCGGTGCAACAAGCACCCCGGCAAACCCGACGGCCCGGTCTGTCAGTGAGCGCTGAAGCATAAAACCTTCACGCCAGTACTCATGTGCCTCGCCATGACCCGCACGAGGATGTATAGCACCCTGACGTCCACGTTGAAGGGGCCTCGTCTGCTCTCCTCGCGGCTCTCCTTTTTGGAGAGGATCCCCTCCATTCAGGAATTAGAGAGGCGGGAGGACATTTGGATGGTGCAGTTTATGAGCTGCTGGCAGGCCAGGCAGGGTGGGGCTCACGCAGGCTTAGAGTCGGGTTGATCTGGGCGGGCGTGGGTTGAAAGGAGGGGGTTATCATGTTGGTAGTTCGGAGCTGTGACACCATAGCAGATTGGGAGGATGAGACCTCTGCGATAGCTTTTCCAATACCCTTTGTGGTGCGGCTGTCGGGGCCACTTTTTGTTCTTTTAGTCAGAGTCGTTAGAGTGTGGGTTGAAGAAGGAATTGATGGAAATGATGATGATGATGCAAAAGAATGGCTGTCAAGTCTTTGCTTCCCGTGCCTAAGTTAGCATTCGTCACCATCATAGTTCTGTCCCTATATATTCCCATATTCTTCACCTCCCCCATCACCAACGCACCCGCCACACCACCAGCCAGCGCACCCCTCCGTCCCTCCCGTTGTAGTTAACACATGCCTCCCTCCATCCTACGCCGCAAAGCTTGACCCCCCTCCCGCCTTATCCGCCAACCCGTTCACTTACCACACAGGCAGTACCGGTGCCTCCCTAACACCCGGCTCATCCATCCATCAGTAGTTTCACGAAGCCCGCGGGAATTTGTAAGTGGCAGACAGGTTGGGCTCAGGAACAAAACATCTTATGTAGCCTAACATACCATAATCTCTCTTCCCCGGCCTCCCCCCCTGGGAAAAGGAGATGGCTACCATGTCAGTCAAACCTTCCGTTTTTTATATAAGGCGTAGCACTGCAGACTTACCATTCCTCACCATACAAACTTATTAGTGTCATCTTTTCCTTCATCTTCCTCCATTTATTTCCAGTCTGCTGGGGGTATAGTACCCCTGAATTGGTGTGGCGTGTGTAGTGGTGATTCCTTGGGACAGGTGGGCTGATAGATGGATGGGGGAAGGAGGTGGGCGGTTTCGGAGTTAAGATACAGTACAGATCTCCGATGGAGTTTAATAGGGTCACCGCCGATACTATAGTCTAGGCATAGGGACTCACTCGATCCTACAAGTTTTTTATCTTATTTCATCTCTTCGTTCCATCCCTTTCCTCCTCTTCTCCTAATCGTTTTTGCTCTCGCTTTCTCTCTTGCCTCCACCATTAATCTTCTCTTCAATCCCTATCTAGACATATCACTTAGTCAGGGCCCGGTTTGTCGCGGGGTTTCCTTAGGCTATTATACATTAGGCTTATATCCAGTAGTGCACTCGTGGCGCAGGAGCACGGTAGAGTGCTTTTAGATTTTATCTGTTCGTCACAAGTGGCGCTGTTATAGTGCTGTAGAGGCGCTATAGATTTTTCATGGCGAGATGTCAATCATATCAGGGAATGTTTTCCCTTCTTTAGTCCTTATGCTATGGAGCCGGGGGACTATATATTAGTTTGGGTAGCTCAGAAACCGGACGAAATGGGAATAAAAATGAAGACCAATGGTGTCACATTGCATTGCATTTGAAAGAGCGGGAGGGAGGGAAAGGTTTAGATTATCTGTTACCGTGCTTTGTGCTTGTGTTTGGGCTCCCATCCCGTCGGTGCAGGTGTTCCAGATTACCGTACCTTGCGTGGTGGGTAAAGCATGTGCCCTGCGGCATGCGCTGTATGGAATAGTGGGGTAGGTGGGTAGGTGGGTAGGTATGGAGGGGGTAGATCTACCCTGAGATGAGCGACTGACTGCATCAAGCATGGGTAAGGTACAGTCCTGTATCTAAATTAACTCGATTGTGGGCCCACGGGCAGCAGCGCAGGCAAGATTACGATATCACTTTGCGGCGAAGAGCGCCGTCCTCCACTGCACTACAACACTCTCCTACGTCGCTGTGAGTGAGTAAATTTAAGTACGCGTTTATGGTCGGTGTGAGTGAGAGCAGTAAGCAGTGAGTAGAAGGAAGGATTACTAGTGGGTTAATCATTTCATAAACGTGAACTAGACTTAACAGCGCTACCCATCTCTCTCCCCTCGCTCGGCCGATATCCGTCCGCTCATCATCCAGCGCAATAGAAATAAAAAGATATAAATCCTCCCTAACTCTTCTCTCAATAAACAAGGCAAACATGCTTTCCAACCCACTCCCCGCCATCCTCCCCAATAATCTCCTCGAACATCCACCTCCCCACATCCCCCCTAGAAATCTTATACCCGACCGCTACGCCCTCCACATCCCCCCACTTCTCATTCCCATTCTTAACCCTCCCCGCGTACCCCGCACGCACCGCACCTCCCGCCGGCCCATCAGTTAGCAACCCGGCCCTGACAACAACCCACCTTATCAAACCTTCCTCGGCGGCAGATAGAGCACCCTCCATCTTGAGCTTGTCTTCATGCGGGTGCTTGAGCATACTGTACAAAGGTTTCATCACGAACGGCAACTCCCCAGGAGCCAACCCGGTGGAACTGACCACCGCCATCAAGGGCGGCTGCCACACCCCTTCCGCCACTCCACTTTTGAGTTCGCGGAGTCCGGATAATACGGCCTCGGCGGCCTCCTGGCATATGTGCGGATTATCTAGTCGGGGGCGGAACGGGTTCAACCCAAACTTTGGTGCCCCGCCGATTCCTGAGATTATGTATTTCCGGGGGAGGGAGGGGTCCGCTTGCGAGCGGAGGGTCTCGAGAACGGCGGTGGGGGTTTGGATAGTGCCCTCCGTTATTTTTAGGTTTTCTAGGATGTTTGGCGGTAGAGCTGAGAGTTGGCTGAGGAGGTGGGAGGGGCGGCGAGACACTAGTTGGATACGGTAGGTTAGTTAATCCGCCTGGCGGGGGCGTGTAAAAAGATGCTGAGGGGGGGGGCGGCATGAAGACTGACAAGCAGAACACCGACACCCGCTCTCCAGCGCTAATTTCAGCACCGCAAGCGCGCATCCGCCTGTAGGGCCAAAAAAGGCTACCTCTTTGACTTCAGAAGTAATTTGTTCCGACATTTTTCTGTGTTTTGTTTTCCTTCTCTCGTTTTTTTCAGCTTGTCTCGTCTTGTCGCCTTGCCGCACGTCAAGCGATTATCCATCCACACACCGCCAGTTGGGTTGCTTATATTATCCTATTCGGGAAATTATTCATCCGTTGCCGTGCGCCACCAGACAATTTATCCCCCCGAGAAGCCCAAAGAAGCATATTTCCTTATCTTTTTTCAGCGCCCCTCCCCTCCCCCGCCCCGCTATTATGATACCCATACCAATACTCGAGTACAGTACGAGTCCCCTCCCGGTATTGTTTGAGCACACACACTTGCATGATTGACATGACGTGACTTTCCTCCCACAAGCAGCGCAGTCCATCCACGGACGGACAGCCCTAGCAGCACCGGAAAATGTGGGTAACGCGTCCCGGGGCCAGAGTAATTGTAAAGTACCGGTAATGTTGTATGTACTATTCCCCCAAATACAGACGCAGGGTGGAGCCCGGAAGTATGGGAATTGGGAGCTTTTTCTTTCTTTTTCTTTCAATGATCCTGTACCGGTAGTCATTTGGCCGCTTGCTTCTCGCTTGCTTGGAAGAATGAGCGGGTGTGTGTGGATTATCTACTGCAGGCATATTTCATCGGGTGTTGATGGATACAGTGTTGTGTCTACTGTTAGGCACAGTACGAGTACGGTTTTGCTCGTTGGCATGGGATACCGTAGATGGAGAGAGAGGTGCGGTGGAGGGAGGGGGTGAATGGGTGGCTAGAGTATCATATTGGAACTCTCTCTCTCTTTGGGTTAGTACTACCGGTACCGGTCCGGGGCTCATTGATAGCCGCATTAAAATGGTTGGGACGAGCATGGGGAAAGTGTAATAAATGTTTTTAAGTTGGGTTAGGTTGTCTAGATTAGCTTTTTATGCCGGCGTAGCCGAGCCTCTCTCCCCTCATTTTCGCTCTTTCAACGATTCCTTCATTCATTCTCCCATCCAGCAAAGGGCGAGTAATAGATTCTCCAGACGATTCATATACTCCCTGCCCATCGTCATCGATACTATCTTATAGTCTTTATTTCCGGTAGCGAGTGGCCTACGTGCGCGGATGAGGATACGAGATGAACGTCGAGAAGCACAGTTCTCGAGCACTGTACCATACTCGCAGAGAAGAGTAGGAGGGGAGAGAAAGGGTTGTTGACTACCGGTATCGTACGGTAAGGGGTACGGCAGTATCTGCATTCCGGCACAGTACTTGTACCAGCCCCCACCAGAAGGCGCAGTGTCTCGCCATTAGTATTATCTTGCTAATCTTCCGCGTAATGTACCGTTTTGCTTTTCTGCTTTCTAATCTTCGTCGTTGGACACAGCAGCCTACTCGACCAGCTACCATCACCATTCACAAAGATATACGTCCCCTTCCTTTCCCCAGCCTAAAACCAGAACATTTCTCATCACAGTGCAAAGTGCAAGAACAAATCGGCATTTGAAACTACCCACGACAGCCTCGTAACCGACCTAACTTAATAATCCAGGCATTACACACTCTTCATAAGCTCTTATACGGTACTCTAAGCTTCAGCGGCCTTCTATCGTACCGTATTATATGTGCGTAGAAAGTTCGTGGCGAACTTATAGACAGTGCTACGAGCTCGGTCCCGCCACTATTACCGGTCCCGTCGGAACCTCCGTGTCAACCGGTGCTCGCCGTTTCGCGCTATCGTATCCCAGATAGTGGAGGGGGGCACGGTAAGCCCTTTTTTCACTTGGCAGGGAAAAAACGTAGTACTTTCTTTTTCACTTCCTAGACTCTCACAGGTACTGCACGATAATTACCAACCGGAGTACTCGAGTAGTGGGGGCGCTGCGGTAGTGCCCATGATGGTGCTAGAAGTACTGCACTCGAGCACTAGTGGACGGTACAGTTTATACCAGGGTTAGGGGATGTTTGCACTTGCATTTCTTTCGTTTTTGATTAATCAATCAGCCAGTGAAACACTCAGTCGATCCGCTTGGAGGAAGAAGGAACCTACCGAAACTTTCAATGTGCAGTACCAAAGCTGCGCCAAACCTCACTCAATATAGCCTGCAGCCCACGGAGGAGGAGGCGGGGGAGAAAGTCGCTAGGGTGCGCACGATTGCCTTAGAAAGCCACTTCACAAGAGAACGTTCGGTCCATGGATATATTACTTAATGCGGGAAGCAAGGGGGGGAGGGGGGTAGAATGGATGGCTTATATAACGATTATAGAGTATTTCTTCGATTTGATTTATTGGCTACCATAGAGCATTTACGGAGGTGGTACCCTGGGATGGGCTGGGCTAGGGTGAGCGAGCGAGTGAGGAAACGAGGGAAGGGGGGTAAGGGAGGGGATGCGGGGAGGTGGATGGGATGTGGAAATAAGGTAATTGCTACGGATGCGGTGCTGCACTGTGAGAGCACAGTTTTGTATGGTTAGACAGACGGTCGTTATTTTTGCCGTACTTGCACCCGTAGAGTGCATATTTCATGTAGCTGCTTGCGCTTCCAGATACGTACTGTGCTGCTACGGGTACACCATATTGTCCCTACAGCTGTGCTGAGATGTGTTGTGGTATGCTGTGGGTAGGCAGGTAGGCAGGTTGGTGTCATAGGTAAGCATAGATCGGGAGAGAATAGTGGATAAAATTAAAATTAAAAAAGACCAGGGGCATTTTGAAAAGAAAAACTGGGAGATAATTGCCTAGCCAGCGAGCTCAGTTTATAAAAGGGCAGAATTTAAAAAAAGTCGTCAACATATCGAATGAAGAATCGATAATCCACTCAGCCCACCAAAGGGGAGGTAGGAAGAGAATGCACCGGGTAGGAAGGAGGGGTTTCTGATACCAGCTCCAATTAGAGCAGCAAAATCCTCTGAAAATGAGAGAGACGGGTCTGGCTCCCGCGCTTTTTTCCCCAGGGAGTTTCTTTTTTCTTTTTCGTTCTTTCTTTTCCTTTGGTTCACCAGGGGCGAGGTTATCAGACCCTTAAACTGAACCCATGCCTTGATATGATTTTACTCGGGAGGAGGAACTGTTTTGGACGCATGCAGATCAGCAGCATTGGCTTGGAGGGGGGCTTTTTTTGTGTTATATGCTACCAACCTACGAGTGTAGTATAGCGCAGCACGACAGAGTAGAGGGACGTTCTGTTCCAGGGATAGGTCTCACTGCCCAGGTAGAAGGTTTGTTGTGCCGCCTTGGAGCTTTAACGACTACTCGAGTAGAGAATTGTTCTACATCCTTGGATAATGCTGCAGTTTACATTGTCCAACTCGTTTCTCTCGCCCCCCAACTTGCTAAGTGATAGATTGTGGTTAGATAACTTTTTTATACTCCTCTAGTTTCTTACTTTTGTTTTTTTTACCCACTTCCCGCTTCCTCCCTTTTTACTTCCTCTTGTTGGACCGGATCGAAGAGTGCGAGAGTAGACCGACTAATAGAAAAAGGAACATACGGTAAGACTTTGACCCCGATGCTGAACGTCCCACATGGGGAAGATGGGGAGTTGACGTTGCATAGCTAGAAAGAAGACCAGATTGTGCCACTGGCGAGGTTCCGGTAAGGATATAATACGATAATACTGTATGCCCCACCACAGATTACACTCTTGCGAAAATCCCCATCCATGAGTGTTGAGACAGCGTCGAGGAATTGAATTGGTTACGAGATGCAATGGTACAAAGAATACGGCTATATCGCGTGCGACGAGAGCGCTGTTGGGCCACGTTATAACGCATTCAGTTAGACTAGATCTCAAATACAGCCAAGGCGTGAACCGTAATCAGTACCCCGGATAGTGCCGTTCGACCTTCCATCATCACCACCACCACCGTCCCTTTCAATTTTCGAGCTTTCCCCAATAAACTTGAAGCATCCCAGTGTATAATTCGTAGGGCAGACAGAACTATACACTTACGCCCTAGATCGCGCATTCAACCCCCGACCTTGCTTGATAAAATGTGTCCCCTGCAAGCACTCTATACGACACATCTTGCCTTCATCCAATCGCACAACATTTCTCTAACTAACTCACGCCCCGTATTTCCTTGCATTTGAATATAATCTTCAAAATCAAGTTTCAATAGGGGCTAAAATCACTGTACCCTGTGTTACTGTACTCACATAGGATCTTGTTGTCCTGAATGCCAATTTCGAACAGTTGTTCCAATAAAAGTCGTTTTACTGATACAGTATAAAATAAACTAAAGGCAATTTATAGTAAAAGATATTATGAACCTAGTAGATAGCCCCAGTATATAAATTAGACTAGGAGTTGATAATAAACATTTACTGGTAACAGAGTAAATATATTAAATCTAGGAAGCAGAATTAGTGAGAATTCTACTTGAAAAATATACTCAAAACAGTATATTCAAGCCTTTTAAACTTGAAAGTAGCTTATCTTTCAAGAGAAATAAATAGTTTAATCTAGTTGTAGTTACTTTGTTACTAATCATATATAAAGAAAAGAGTAAATAGATATTTTTTTCTAATAAATAATAAGGAAGAATATTATATTAAGGTATCAAACAATGTACTATTATACTAGCAAATCTGCTATATTTTATACAATTAAAAGATAATCTATAGTCCTATTTTATTAATACATTGTTTAAGCAAATACTTTTACGATATTCACAAAGAATACTATAGTATTATTAAAACGATACTATATCTTTTACAAGCTTATTATAGCCTCTTACTAAGCCTCTTTTAATAGCTATAGGTTAGTTGACAATATTCTTGCATTTTTTTCCTTTTCCTTTTAAGGTATAGCAAGTTATATTGATCTAACTTGAACTACTATATGCAGAAAACTCCTATCAGTTTTCTTTATTGTTCCATTTTGAGATTTGTGTATAAAGGTATAGTATGTTTCTCTTTAAAGTGAAATCTCTTGCCCTTCTACAGAAGTATTATATAAAGCATTGAGACTATTATAGTAATATGTTCTGTAATGAGAAAGACAGAATTGATTGAAACTATCTTTCTTGAGATAGAATAAGAATAGCTCAAGAACTGATGCCTTTTTCAAAGCTTATAATACTAAACTAATAGTGACTCAGACCTAAAAGAGACAATTACAATAGCTTTGTAGACTCTACAAAGTACAGGATAGAAACACGTTGATAGTAGTTATAATCACTATTCTTATGTGTATAATAATAATACTAGTTTCTAATTGCAATTTAAAAATGAAGAACTTTTTACACAATATTATTATAAGTTTAATTGATAAAATGTTAGTAATAATAGTAAATTTTATCATTTCAGAGTTAATCACAGATAAAATATAAAATTAAAGTAAGTAGAAATCATCTTAAAAGATAATCAGTTAAGTTAGTTCTTATTAGAACAATAACTGATATTATTATGATAACTATAGAAATTGATTTTATATCTACAGTATTCTTTTAAAACTAAATAATGATTCTACCCTAACTACATTAAGGTAGAAGGAGCCAGAGGATAATTGGAAGCTATTTGAAGCTATTCAAGAAGGAAGAGAAATGATTAGAAGGTTTTCCTCTTTTATTACAAAACACATAGTGAATTCTCTAAGTAGGTTGGCAGTTTTTCCTTTCCAAGATGACCTAATCTAAGACTATAAACCTTTTTCTTTTTTTTCTTTTTTTCTTTTTACTAATGTGATCATGATCGCTCGCTTTCAAAATTTTGTTACTATTTATTCATTTTAAATTGAAAGCGCTCCAGATCCCTTTTATGATTCGAGTTTTCACGGCCATGCCTGGGGTGCCTGCAAGGATTTGCCTGTATCTACGAATGAATCCGGGGACTTAGCAGGAAATAAACCCTTTTGTTCTAAGGGTCCTCAGGGTTCAATAACTTAACACCGAGATCGATTTCGTAACTTCCTCCAGTTTTCTAACTGGGCACCAACAGTCAGTCCATTGTTTCCCCTCCCTCGTTCCAATTGTTGCTGCCCCTCTGCGAGTAGGAGCCGAGCCCGCTCCCCCCCCCCACCATGGTGCTCATCCTGCTTGGGCTTGCATCCCCCCCCCCCCCGGTCTTCTTTTTCCTACTCCACACTCAGCAGCTATACCAGTACCCTCTCTCACTTATTAATTGTTGAGATTTCCGCGTCTTCAGGGACGTCACTTGTGTTCGGTCTTTTCTCGCTTTTCGATAAAATCTCCCCTCTAGTTCAGACTGGCACTTGGACCCTGAGGTCCGTTGCACCTGCCTGCCTCCGCTAACCTGCTTATTGGCCTTTTCTGGTACCGATCCGAGTAACCATCGATCCTGTGCTCACCCCCGTCAGACAACCAGTCACCAGCCCTGTAATATTCTCCTACTCACACGACTGTTGCTATCTTAGCCTCCCAGTCCTAATATAGGCCCCCAGATACGCTGTTGATACAAAACAAAAACCCTCGCTCACTTCAACCATTCCACCCCAGCACTATTCGTAATGGCTACTACAGACTCTCAAGCACCCCAGCGGAAACGCAAGAGAGCTAGGACCGTCATTTCCTGTACTGAATGCCATCGAAGAAAGCAAAAGGTCGGTTTTATGACACAAAATAAATTCGTCCAAGTTTTAACTCCCCGAGTGCTATTTATTACTGTGCTAACGATTGCCCATTTGTGACTGTAGTGTGATAGGCAGCAACCGTGTGGAAATTGTACTCTCAGATCCGCTTCACACTTGTGCCATTACGAGGGCAAACCGAATGCTGCGAACACCAACAACATTAGTTCGAACAACTCACCGACCAGTCACAATGACTCCAATAGAAGCCTAAAGGGCGGGTCCCCCGACTCCACTGGGGAGTTGTCGCTGGCCCAGGTAAAGGATAGCACGGGTAGATTCGGCTACATCAGGGGGAGCGGGCACACTGCGCTGAACGTCCTCGAGAAGGTATGGCAACTACGAGCCCGAGAAATCGAGTCTACACAAGTATTGACAACCCGGATCCAGCTTGATCTCGAGGGCGGCGGCTGGGCAAAGCCGAACATGGAACTTGTTGAGGTCTCAGAATGTGTCGAGCTCCACGCGTACACAAAGCACATTCGCCAGATTCCCCCTCGGCCATATACACAGCTACTTGTAAAAGTATTTTTTTCCGAGTGTAATTGGATTTATGGGACACTTCATGAGGCGACGTTTATGGCGCACCTGAATGAATGGTTTGAGATTTGTGCGACAAAAGATTCCCCGCACTCTCCCGGAAAAAAGAAGATATTGTCGCAGTTCCCAGCTTTGTTGCTACAAGTGCTCGCTATAGCCCTGCAAATGCTCCCGAGGGAACACTACAAGTTTATGGGGCAGCTGAATTTGGGAAAAGAAAATTTCCACACTCTCGGTGCTACCTACAGCAGTACCGCCTGCGAGCTTGCTGGCCTGATTTCGGCGAGCAGCCCCACGCTCCCCAGGGTCCAGCAGTGGTTTCTGAGGAGTTCATGGCTCAAGAGTGAGGGGAGGGCGGTTGAGGCATGGCATGCACTTGGACAGGCGATCAGGGAGGCGCAAGAAATGGGGTTGCACAGAGAGCTGCCAGGAAAACCACCAAACTGCCAAGAAGATATGGTGTCCATTTGGAATAGGGAGATGGAGAAAAGGGTTTGGATTAATCTTTATGTATGGGATCGGTATGATAATCTTTTCGTTTGATATTGTGCAATTTTTATTCATTTTTTCTGATATGACCACAGATTTATGGCAATGATTCTTGGTCGCCCAACAATGATCAACGACCGCCATTGCAACGTCACACCACCTCTAGACTGCGAGATACCCTCGGACCTGACTAAACCCCCGGTCCCGAGAGGTCCACTTGATCCACCTACTCCATTTACGGAGAGACTCCTGGATTATCAGCTTGCCAACATCGTCAACGAGATTGACGACATGGAGGTCAAGGTAGACAAACCTCTTAACCTTGATTTCTCGTCGATCGATTTGATGCACTCGAAGATCCTATCTTTCACGGAGTTCTTCCCCCCGGCCCTTGCGATTCAGAATCGAGACACATCCTACGACAATCACCATCCGTTCCTCGCAGCTCAAACCGAGCTCCTGAAAGCGTCAGCCTTCTGTCTGATTGTTGGGCTCCACAGACCTTTCGTGTTTACCAGGGATCGGTCTAAGCAGGAGCTTGTGAAGGCCTCACTCGTGATATTAGATTCGCAGACTCGCGTTTTCCAAATGACGAAGGAGCACCACCACACCATATATACCCTGTGCTTTTTCACATTTGACCCGGCAGTTTTGGTTGCCGCAGTGATAATAACTTCGCCAGCGTCACTCGACCCTGAGATCCTCGATGCATGCATGGAGGCCCTGCGTGAAGGCCAAAACCGCCTGGAAATACTCGGCCAGCGCATCAAACTTGCCGAGAAAGGGGCTGCAGTGCTCAAGGTTTTGATATCCAAGGCCGAGTCGGCAATTACCAGTGTGCAGCGAATCGACGGCATGATGAACCGAACAAGGATCTCGTCTCAGTCATCAACGACTCAATCAGAAACCGACACATCCTCGAATTCCCCATTCTCAACAACCTGTGCGCAGTCACACTCGTCGCCCGCTTCGTCCGTGTCTTTTCCCGGGTCCCTGTCACACTCTCCTGCAATGATACCTAGTCAGATTAGGCTCCATCCGGGGGACCATACAATGTGCAAGCCCGAGCTCATGAGCGACTTTGATTGGGCCACATACACGAATGCAGTAGTGCCCCACAGGGATCTCATGTCGATGGACCTTGAGGAGTTCTTTGCTATGCCAGAAATGGTCGCAGGAAATATGGACCAGGTAGGGCACGCCCATGCCCACGCACAGGCTCAAGCTCACCAAGCCCAACAGCAACAACAGCAGCAACAGCAACAACAGCAACAGGCGCACCATAGTCAACAGCAAGATATGTATTATAGCGGAGGCTGTGCCGTGGAGGAACAGCAGATCATGGGTGGCCCAGGAGGGAGCATTCAGGGAGACGGGTTTTGGCAGAATTTGCTAAATGTTCAATTTCAATGACAGTCATTCGTTTATAGACATCTCTTTTCTAGCGTTATAAAATGGGTTTTTCGTGGCTTTTGTTTTTTGCCGTCTTTTTTTGCTGTTCAAGGCGTAGCTTAACTTTGGTGGTTCATTAGTAGGCGGTGGACTGGTTGGAAAGGGTTGGATTTCTCCATTTTCTGGTTTTCTTCTTCCTCTTTCTGGTGCTCTTGCTCGCGGTTTTCATTAGCTCTGCTTTTTACCTCCTTCTTTCCTCCCTCCCTTCCTGCCCGGGTATAACTATTCTCATTTTGTTTATTAAAACCAATAAGGTTCGGACTTTTTCACCATTCCTCTTCATGTTTATTATTCTGCTCTACTCTATTTCTCCCTCCTATTCCTATTTAGTTATGGCCATTCCTTTTTCCGCAATTTTGGCATTTCATTTTCCATACCCAGCTTCAATGACAGCGATGTGTCCACGAGCTCCTTTTCCTTCTTCCCCAATCATCTCAGAAAAAAAAAGAAAACCGACATGTATATACATACAAAAGCTGGGCCAACTCACCCACTCACTACGTGTAATCTACACACTATCAACCATTAACGATGACAACAACAAAAGCAGAATTTGGAGATTATCCCGACATCATCATGAGTGGGTTAGTGCAGCCAAGTTGAGGGAGGGGGGGAATGGAATACATTACAAAGTGAACATCCCACAAACCTTACCTACCTATCTACCTTACCTACCAGAAGCGCAGATAGGGAGAGGAAGAGAGCGGATAAAACTGAGCAAAAGCAATTCCACCACCGCCACCTGAAACGCACCCACCTTCTCTACCAGAACACCGAGTAACTTTTGGAGGCGTAGTCTACCATTCTATCATTCCAGCATCAATCGATCAACCAGAGCCCCGGATTGCCAGTTTCCTGCCTTGCTCCGCTTGGCGTACCACGCTATAGGGCGGAAAAGCACAGTATAGTGCGCCATCGGCACCGGGTGGCTAGTATCTAGTTTTGGAATACCTGTGTAGGGCCGGGTGATGGGCTGTGAAGGTGACTGAGTAGGAGGAGAGTAATTGAGTAATGATTGCGGGCTGGGACAGAAGAAGTGGTGGTGGTGGTGTTGTCAGGGAAAGAGTAATTGATCGGAGGCTTTTTTTTTGGGGGGGAGGGTGGCTTTGTGTTCGTTCGCTGTTAGGGGCTGGGCGTGGGTAGGTGGGTGAGGTGAGGTGAGGCGAGGCAAGTTTGAGTTAGTTTGGATGGGGGGGTTTCGGCGAGAGAGTGAGGGTAAGTACATGTAGGCTCGGGGAGGTGTCACAGTAGTGCTACTGTAGAGTGGTGGAATTATTGATAAGGAGGGATGGAGGGGGGAGGGAGAGACTAATCTACAGTATTAACTGTACCCATTGTGTTATGTATGTGATAAGGCAGTGAAGCAAAGCAAAGCGAACCTCTAACCACCACCTCTAGCACATCACTCCGCCCCCATCTCCCCCTTCCCTCACTTCTCACCCAAGCTTCCTCTAGTCCGGGCAGAAATACTTGCCAATACCCATGACGTAAACCCCTCCACAACACAACCTCCCCGTCCGTGCGCTCTAACTGTCGTTTGTACTTGTAACGTACATTGTACCGTGCCATACAATACTACGTTTGTACCGTGCGTACCATACATTGCCCCGCTCCGCACCCGTGCGCCTAGCATATAGTAGCGTAGCTCGGAAAGTTACGGCGCTCAGTGGAGTTGCAGGATGGATGATGTTGTTAGCTTGGCGGGTTTGTATGCATGTATGCATGTATGTGTCTATATTGTACATGAGCGTAGGGTGGTATTAGCGGCAGGCGGCCATGGTATCGATTGATTGATAGGGATTGGGAGAGGGGTTTAAGGGAGGGGTATATAGAGGGGTGATGAGGGGTGGTGAAGGGGGTGTTCCTGAAAGGAAGGAAGAGGTTTAGTCAATTGAATTGGATCGTTTTTTATTTCTGAGACCACGAGTTTATTATATCAAGAAGGGGTGGGTGGATTTGCCAAGGAAAATGGAAAAGGAGTGTTTCATGGAAGGTCACTCGGGTGGTGATGTCAGGGGAAAGGTATGTATTTATGTCATGTTTTGTTTTTGTGTAGGTGAGGACTACGTTTGATGGCTAATGGTTTTTTCACCCATAGCACGGATCAGATTCAATCCATCAAACGAACCCAACCCCGCCAACCTCACCCACAACAACGGTATCCAAAAAGCGTTCACAATCCCCATCCCCATCCTCATCCTCCTCGGCTTCCCTACCGGAACCGCCACCAAAACGCCGCGCCCTCCTCCCGTCCCTCCCCGAGGAAACGGACCTCCTCCTCACGCTCAAAGACACTCAAAACTTGCCATGGCCCCGCGTGCATGCCGCGTTCGCGGCCCACGGGTGGGAGCGCAAGCTCGCTGTCTTGAAAGGCCGCTACAAGGCAATTAAAGAGGGAGGGGTGTACTGGGAGGAGGACGACGTGGACTTGTTGTTCCGGGCTGTTTGGGAGGTCGAGAAGGAGTTTGAGAGGGGTCGGTGGGAGGCAGTTGCTGAGAGGGTGAGGAGCTGGGGGGGCTGCGGGGGAAAGGTCGGAAGCGGGGAGTGTGAGAAGAGGTGGAGGAAGGGGGGGAGGGTAGAGGAAGAGGGGGAAGGGGGAAAGGGGGTGGAGGAGGGGCCGGGGAAGGGGAAGGAGAACGTGATGAAGGTTGAGAGTGTACTCGACTGATCAGCCTGGGTGGGTGTTTTTTCGAGCTAAAGTGATGAAGGGGAGTGTGGGAGGGGTTTATCATTGTACTACCCAGTTTTATTGCTTGTTTGCTTATGTAGTCCAAGGGATTTACCGAGAAGTGGGGGGAGTAGCTTTATCTACCTTGTTATCTAGATCACTCCTTATTATGGCAAGGGATGCAAGGGAGCTCGGGGGTTGTGATGGAAAGGAATTCAAGGATATTTCCCTGGGCGCGGATATATATTCCGCATGACATGCGAAGCAGACCAGTGAAGCGCGCTGCCAAGGTTCCCTATCGTGCTGTTCCAACTCTGGTAGATTGTGCTAGATTTAAAGCTTTTCCGGTGATATTTCCACAGGATTACAGGTGAACTCCCCCCTACAAATACTGGGGGGGCTAAAACTGTATTTACCATCTCCAGTAGCTCTCTTCAGTGATGGATTGGAGCACCAAATAATTAGCACGTTCTTCCTTTCCCCAATTATCGTATCTCAGCATAAACCCTCGGCACGGTACTGCCGCGGTGTTTTCGCTTTTCTCGGCTACCAAATTGGACCCCAATTATTTCCAAACATTCAGCCAGAATCATGCCAGTACTTCCCCTCGCGTGTCAATTCAGGAAATCCGATACCGGTACAGTACCGATACCTCACGCGCCCATCCCCTGTATATTCCCCGAGTGGAGACATCCAGTCCAACCTCCCATTCTCACTCTCACCTCACCCTCCCCTCGTACTGGTGCGCGAGGACTTTGTCATACTAACCACATTCTAGAATGAAAAGAAAAAGAAAAAGAAAGAGAAAAAGAAAAAAGGGGAGCCTGGATTCCCCTAAATCGAAACAGGCCCGTTCCTGCAGCGGCTTTTCATCCGCACAGACCTCAACCGGACAGGAAAAAAGAACGAGGGAAAAGTAAAAAGAAAGAATTCCCTAAAAACAATCATTGCCGGCGAGTGCGGCAGTGGTGCCCCTTCATTCTAACTCCAAATAACTGCTTAGCAAGCAGGCATGACATCATGATCGGTTATCGCCTGTTCTCGGACCCACAGATGTCAATTCTTGTCAATTGCATTTCCCAGTCTTTACTGGAGAGCGCTATGGATAGGAAATATGTATAGGAGGAGAAGCAATGTTGGGTCAGAGTTCAGAATGACAGGCTTGGCATTGGTCTGGGGGTGAGGCTGGTGGTAGCACAGCAGAGGGTGTTTTGAATTGTTTGCTTGGGAGATTGGTGGGTTGAGCACAGGGATAAAAAGTGCCTGCATTAGGCGATGGTATGTACGATTTTCCCCTGAGAAGGAGAGCTCCTGGGCAATGCTTGCCCGGCTGGTCGGTCTAATTGCAGCAGCAGGTGGCTGAAAGGAGGGATGGGCGGGTGAGTTGTGAATCAGCGAGCGTGTACCATCGCCCAGTAATTCTCTCCGGTCGCGTACTTTCTTTTCCCTTTTCTTCGCCAGTTTTTATTTACGGTGTTTGTATAATGAAGGGGTATGATGGACGGAAGGGTACTGGCTGGAAATATCATACATAATACCGAAGATGTACGAAGGGGAGGCAAGCTTTCTTTTCGGTCATTCATCCAACCGCGACAAACGAGGGCTGTACGGTATTGTACTAGTATCGTGGGCACACCCTACTCGGGGGACACGATGGGATGGATGGACTACGGTAAACGAGAAGAATCTTACGGATGTTGTTATGCACGGACCGGACTTCTTTGGATATATCCAGGACCGTGGGTTCGGGCGTTATTGATGTTGATGCCGATGTTGACGATGATGATGATGATGATGGTGGTGGACACTTATCCACGACGCGGTCAGCTGTTTTGGGAGACTAGAGATCTACCCTACAGTATGTCTCAGGTAAACGTGGTCTGTGCGGGAGCGATATCCACAACGACGACGGCGGTGGTACGGAAGTACACGATGTATTTCTGGAAAATTAAGGACTGGATTCCGGCTTCGGATTAGTTGTATAAAAAGGCGAAAGCTTCCTGGGCCTTTCCCTTACTATCTCACCTCGATATTGCCTGCCAAAATTATTAATCTACCACTTCTTGCTGCTGCTGTTCTACCTTGTTCCACACACTCTCCCTCTCTATCACGTCCATACACAAACACGTACACGCGCGCGCGATGAATTGCCCTCCAGAATACCCTTTCCAGAGCTACTCCTTCTTAACCCAACCATTCTTCCCAACCACGGCGCAACTCCCCTGCCAACCCTACCCATCGCCCCAGCATTCGCCACTCTCCCCACAACTCGAGCAAAGGTACATCCACCACCATCCAACCACCTTTGCACTGGACCCATTCCTCCCTGCCCCCCCTCCGCCTGCCCCAGTACCCCAAGAACCCATGTCCCCGCCACCTCCCGCAGCGAAACAGGAACTGATCTCCGAGCCATCCCCGGAACTCACCCCCTGTACAACCGCCGCCGCCGACACTACCACTGTCCCTCCTGCGGTGAAGCGCCCCCGCCAGCGTGGACCCCCGACGAAGCACTCCGACACTACAAGCCGATATTCAATAAGCCAAGACAACGACCGCCTCTACAAGCTCAGGGAGGAGCAGCGCAAGACTTGGCAGGAGATAGCAGAGGTCTTTAAAAAGGAGGGGAGGGGAAGCCTCACGACGAACGTTATTCGCGTAAGATTCTACCGGCTGAAAGATAAAGCTATAGTGTGGGGGGATGATGAGGTTAGTACTTGCATCCTCCCTCCCCCTTCAGGGAAGGGGGGAGGGTTTGAAAGGTTGAAGGAGGGCTAATATGGCGTATAGATTGAAAGGTTGAAGATCGCGATTGCAGACGTTGAGAAGAGAAAGTGGGAGCTTGTTAGTGCGAAGATGGCAGAATTGGGCGGTGCAGAGGGGCGGAGGTTTCCCGCTGCTGTGTGTGAGAAGAAGGCAAAGGCGATTTAGTCTTATCATTTGGAAGGAAAAGGAGCAATGTATTATTATGGTGTTTTCGGTGTGTGTTTTTCGTTTCCGTTTTTCTGTCCCTTCCCCATTTCGCTTTTGTTTGCTCAACTTATCAGGTTTTGTTTATATCTTTTGGGAAAGTGCCATTATGATACTAGGCATATCTTATGGCGCTGGGATATATATAGGTCTTGGTTTCTTCCCATTTGTTTAGCGGAGTTTCTTAAGCCCCCCCCCCCACCCACTTCTCCCTTCATGTTTCTTCCTCTCTTACTTTCTCCCTTTCACATTATTCACCGGTCTTTTCCTCTTTTTATATATATTCATGTGGCGTTTCTTGGTGACTTTCTCTTCTCTTCCTCCGGTCTTTCTCGAGGGTGTTCGGTCTGGTTTTTTCCTTTTCCTTTTCTCCTATTTCCTTTTCAGCCTCCTCTCCCGGTAGTTATATGGTATACAGTATATATAGCTCGCGCTCTGACATTTTCTCTTTCTGTTTTTCTGTTCCTAGTTAGGTATGATCGGTATCAATGTATAAGTAGAATATTTTTTTTCCTCCTCCCTCTCTCTCCTTCACGAATTATATAAATTGTGGGGATATGCTCGTTTTAGAATATCCTGGCTTTTATTTCCCTGGTTTGTTGGAGATGGAGGGAGGGGGGGAGGGAGGGGTGAGTGGCAACGTGCTGTAATTCCCAGAGTGGATGTAGAGTACAGTATGTGAATGATCGTTACGACGGGTTAAGTTAGGAATTTGCCATTGGTTCAGGGCCCGTTTAACAATCGACAGTTGTCTATGGGCTGGTGGCGGCACTGACCGTCAAGGCGGGCCGGCACGGTTGGAGGTGCGCAGGCAAGAAAGATGGTCTGGCCTATATCTAGTGTGCCATGTACTCACGCAGGGGTGAAAAAATAATAATCGGAGAAAGTGATAAGCAGGATCGCATGTTGAGGTCGTAGAAAATAGAGGGTTTAGTGGAGCAAGAGAGGAGGCTTGGCAGATATCAGAATGTCGGATCATGATGTTTTGAAGGGTAGGCAACTCGTAAGTTAGTAAGTAATACAACCATAATGTCCGCGAGTAGAGGGAACAAGAAAGTAGTCATGAAAGTAAGCTCGTTCATAATAGGGAGAAGATAGGAGCAGATTTAAGACAAATACCAAGGAACTATCGTGGCTATTCTAGGTCAGTATTAGGAAATAATATCACGAATACCTCCTATCCCTTTGCTGGTATCTGATTTGTTGATGAGAATTCGGCAATGAGAACCGGGGGAACACAATACTGTTTTTTTTTTTTTTTTTTTTTTTTTTTAAATCATATTTTCATTTTTTATACAGTACAAGAAATGACATGCATATTTAACGATATGGCCAAAACAAAACCGAAAAACAAAATAAAAAACAACAAAAGAAATAACAGTAACC
>Ga0307509_10000997_pt1 | contig 48642 bp, 50 predicted proteins | sample 10_EM_MG_FD_202245 | JGI IMG/M metagenome (GOLD analysis project Ga0307509, IMG submission 202245) | Populus trichocarpa ectomycorrhiza microbial communities from riparian zone in the Pacific Northwest, United States - 10_EM | ecosystem: Host-associated > Plants > Roots > Unclassified | place... | reverse complement strand
ACTCGATCCAAACCAATAAACCCGATCATACGCTCGAATGAGTCGTATGCGTGAAACCCATGACTCGTAATCTGAGTCATGTGCGAAATCATTACATCGTATGACGTCACCATCGTGACGTCATGAACCCATTAACCAATCATAATCAACTAATGACTCGCAAGTGCGCAGTCATGTGAAAGCTATGTGTCAAATGACGTCATAGCGTAAAACATAAACAAAAAATAACTAATAACCGATTAGTCATGTAAAAACAAATTGGCTAAGTCAAAATTTGTGACACCTCTAGTAAATCACTTTCAAGCCATTTCTATATTGCAAGTATTGTACATTCTAGGTTTTGGTAGACTGGAGGTTACAGTCTTACACAACTTTAACTATCGTACAATTCAAGCATATCTCCACTCGTGTAACATAAGTCTTGGCACCTATTAAATGTTCATCACAAAACCCAGTTTGAAGTGACAACCACCAGTCTCTCAATATCACATGTGGGAAAGGTTGTCAAGCGGGCAAAGAAGCGGGATTATGTACATGTTGGAGATACAAAACGATCAGGCCGTCCTCCTATCACCACTCAGGAAACTCGCACAATGATGGAACCGCTGAAAAAAACAATTGGTGAATCACACTTCGTGAGATGGCTGAAAGGTTCGCAACCGGCATCCAACTAAGCCAGAAGTTTGTTATATTACTCTTAAATGAATTACTGATACAGCTGATGATCCCTTTCTCCTATTCTGACCCCTGAAAAAACCTTGGTTCAGACCTACCTCTGCCCCCAAGAGGCTTCTATTTGCACTCTCACATTCTCCACCAAATCTAAGAGATACAACTAGCTAGTGGACTCATGTTGTATTCCATGATGAAACAACATATGTTTACAACCCCTGTCCCATAAATGATTTTGTTCGCATACGGCAGATCAAATTGATTCAATCTTTCCTTTCAACCAAGCTTTAAAGCCCCACATATCAATCTGGCCTTACTCCAATTAAGGTGTGAGGCGCCCTTCCCTGTGGTTTCAAGTCACCACTAGTGCGAGTTGGTTTTAAGAACTGAGGACGAACTGCAGAGACCAAAAGACAAACTTGCCTTAGATGCTTATCAGTTTTCCAAGGAGATACTACATGAACACTATCTCATCCCATTTTGCAAGACAACTGCTCAGCTTAATAGTATGACACTTCATAGTGTCAATGTTGTTGGGGAAAATGCAGGCTGGGATAAGGGGCAAGAGAATCAGGTAGTTGAAATGGATGCAGGATATCTGATCGTTTTTTGGCCTCCACAGTTTCCCAATTGACATGTAATTGAAAATGTATGGCAGATGTGGAAGGCAGGGCTTCAAAGGAGATTTTCTAATGTTGCTTTAAAGAGACCATTTATGGCGGATGAGATTTGGGTTGCCTCTCTTGATGAATGGGCTGCTATTGAACTGGACAGGATAGATGAGTTGGTTAATACAATGCCACCGCATATTGAGGCAGTTATTGAGACTGGAGGAGGGTATACCAAGTGGCACATTTTGGTTGATTCTCATCTACTTCCTCCGTTGAGGAGTGCCAAGACTTATCTTATATGAGTGCATATACATCTGCCCTATCAACCTTAACTGTCATTTACTCATCAGCTAGACATTATAAATAAATATATACATAAACATTAGAGGACATCTTGCAATATCTAACAAGACCACTTAACACCCACTACCCATGAAATAATCTATTTTTATTCTATTAGTATAAAATGACTCTTTACCCACCTCTCTTTCAATACACTTCTTCCTCTTACAACCCCTAATATCCGACTCAGCTACTAGGGTGGGGCTAGCTCCATACTCATCTGTTTCAATAAACATACACTCAAATACAAATATACACAATTATACAAATACACAAATATACATACATCTAAAAGAGCCAACAGCCAGTCACCAATACACGGAAGATCAATCTCCATCTAACCTCCTTTCAGCAAAACCTTGATCTTTTCCTCTGAACCTTCTTTCTCAAGCACCTCTTGGTCATCACAACAAATATGTAAACACCAATATTGTAACTCCTACTCAATAACTCCCAAAAATCACCCATGATGGTATCTTGAAACATAAGAGCTGTGGAAATTGAAGGCCCCAAACTTGACATCTTGGTCAGAAGAATGGTGAGAGGGTTGTTTGTGGGTTTCAGCACTTGCTCTATCAGTTGTATTCTAGTGTGACAGTGGCAATGGTAGATATTACTTAGTACAGCTGGGATGGGCGATATCTCACTCTCAAACCCTATTCTTTCTCCTTTACTAAGCAATCGTGTAGGATTTGGCACTCAAGCACCAATTGATTTGACAGATATCTGCCCTTGAATGCCTTCATGCAGCCACAAAAGACTTCCTGATAATTACAATCACTAGTTTGTTGAATTACTCTCCTAGCAGAATTATATGATTTACAAACTTTTGGTTAATAGCAGGAGTCCTGAGTTCAGTATATGCTTCTCACATTACTCTCATTGCCCTCAGCTGAACATGCGATTTGATGAGCCTGTGATGAATGTCATGGCTGGTCTGCCAGAGAGTGCCATCTGGGAAGAGATGAGAAGGTATCTAAATCAGGAGTGCGCTACTCCCATCGCTGCACCCTCATATCCTCCCACAGGTGCTCCTCCTTGTTAGGCATATTGGTAATGCCTGGCTTTTCCAGCTAGTTTTGAATATACAGGGATTACCCTACCTTCAGCTTGAGAAGCTAACATGCCACCTCAGTCCCAACATTGGAACAACCTGACCACACTACAAGGCATCCTAGTTGTGTCCAGCTGCCAAAGACACTACTATTGGAACCTATTTTATAATACTGTAACATTGCGGCTGTCAGTCAGACCAGATGCTTTTCACAGGATGGAAGGGGGGGTACCTTTGGACTGCCTATCTAAGTGTTCCAGGTAGAATATGTTCATATCACATAAGGTTACACACTTAGGTGTAGGGCGCAGGAAACTATGTCACTAAAGTAATGGGACCCTTTCGATCAGTCTGCTCAGAAGGAACCAGAGCAGGGCCATACCAACACACTAGGTATATCACTATGACTACCAAATAGCACCCCGGAGTGAGGAACGACTATGAGTGATTATTACGATTGGTATCATCATAGACTCAAGTCTGACTAAAGCCCGTATGCAGTCAATCTACCAAATAACAAAACCAAGGATTTTTGTTATGCCAAATGCTATTATTTTGACAAATACTCCTTATTTTTATTCAGGAACATCCTGAGTTTCTTTTTCCGGTGGCATGCCCTACAAGGCCTTAATAATAATTTATTTAACAGCAATTTTTGAACAGTTTCTCTCTCACATTACTAAATGGCATTTGTTTGTTATGGGTGTTTGGAAGCAGAAGGGCAACCGATGTGCTATGGCCATTTGGGAACGGAATGGTTAATGTATTTCATGGTTCCCAAACGGCCGCTCCGTTCCTAATTTTCTGAATGGAAGGGGACTGGAAGGGGAAAGGTCATTTGTATGGGGCAACGGAACGGAACCGTTCCTACCAAACAGGCTCTCAGCAGTTCAAGGGATAGTAAAACCTATTCTCACGTGCGGTGCTCAACACCTTCCCTCCCCGATAGTCCATGATCGCAAAAGAATTACCAACCTATAAACTTTGATCTTAGTTCAAAAATTCAGTCCGATCTTGACAAGAAGGTTACCTCGAGGTTGTTCTGCTTGATTTCTTTCAATCGGACTGCTGCTGCCTCCGGCTCCGGAGCTGGGCGAACAGATCTCATCCAAATCCTGCCCTTTCTACTTCTTGGTAGGTTAGGTTCTCTGTTACATCGTTCCCCACACCTGTGGAATGGATACGCCGGACGGAAACAACAAGTTACAAATGCCAGTGAAAATAGGTTACCTCATAGACTGTGAGAATACCATCAAATGGTGAGGTTTCTACCGAACCACTGCCAAAGGTCTTCTCCAGATGACAGACGGCATGTATGTATCGCTTGGGCAGGTAATCAGCCACCGCGTCCACCGAATTCTGCCCATGAAATACTCGAGTACAGTACTGTGGGGTGAAAAGCGATCCTATGGAATTTTCAATACCATTTCTGTATTTTATGTTTATAGCTCACTCTATATAGCTAGATAGTTCGATGTGGCGAGACAGAGGCGGGGGAGTGATTCGTAAGAAGTGGCTTGGATCGTGGGTTGAAGAGGCGGCGGAGGAGGCAACAGAAACCAAGAAGGAGGGGGGCACAACAACGAACAAGGGAACAACGGAAGGTTCATGGACAACGCGGAACTTGGGCTTCATCAATAGTTTTTTTCTTCACGGTTTCTTTTATCATCGTCATAGATTTCTTTAACTCTACCGGTTGTGCGAGCGGCGATTGCCCAAATTGGTTCAGTTTGTTTCCTGATCGTGATACCATTTCTGTCCGTCCGTTCGTTCTTTCCGTGGTTTGGGGTTAGTATTGCTTCCGGGTGAATACTATCTGTCCGGACCAAAATCATCGTCTCAGTACCAACTGCTTCGTCTTGGCTAAGGGTGAATTTGTAACAGTGGCAAGAGAATATTTGGTTGGTTACAGGAGAGGCTTAAACCACGCGAGCCTTAGATCCCTATCGGGAATTCCCAATCCCCATTTCACACTTGATGGCATATACTGTACGATATCCCACTATGATCTTTTGCTGATGTCCTGTTCTTCTACAAAAAGTAACGGTCTAGAATCTAATGGAAGGCTATGCATTTAAAATCACTCTAGTAACCTATTCGTTAATGAGACTGATCTCTTCCGGAGAAGGGGTGTGGGTCTATTGTATAAACTCCAAACATTAGAGAAGCGTAGGCATGTCAAAGGATTGGCTGAGAATACTCCACGTATGCCAGAACATCTAGTTCAAAGCCCATCCTGATTTTAACCGAGTGTACATTTGATACTTGGCTAATCCTACTGTTGACATAGTGCCCCCCTAATTTTATGGAAAGTCTAGAGAGTTAAAGTTCTGCTCCTGGAGTCCTCCTTACGGGCAGACACTCTTTTGGTCAGTAGTAGTTCGACGGGGAGGCTAACCTTCCTCCGGGAGAAATTCTCTAGGGTGGATGAAAGAGTGGAACCAAAAACCGTCATTTTCAGAATAGCCTAGACGACTTTATGAGGCGCCCAGCTAACGCAGGCTAAGAATCATGGCCCCGATGGCAGAGCCTCCCGTCACAGTTCGGTCTCCTACAATGAGATAGGTCAGTACAGGAGGTGCTTTTCAGTACGACTACCAAGAAAATCGGGTTAGCAAAGGAAGCCCCCTAAGTTGAATAGCATTTTGCTAAAGCACCCTGCGTCATCACCATCATATTCTTCACTTGCTCCTTCACAGGTTTTGCTAATAAAGAGTCACCCATATCACTACCACGGCAAAAAGAGAATTTAGGCTACAGACACCAACCCTAGAAGAAACCTATGGTAGCCTTAACTTTCAATTCAGCCCAGCCTTTGAACAAGATATGAAGAAATGTTTTAAAATCGGGGATTCTTCCCCCCATCGGAATGTAGTAGAAGGGAGCCCTATTGGTTGTTATGTCCGCTACTCCCAGGCGCATGGTGCCCAACCCTAGTTGCCCAGAGGCCCTGAAAAGAGGGACTGTCCCATATCACACATCACCAAGAACACAAGCCCCTAACAGAGATAATATTCCTAACGCTTAAATTATGCATCGATTGCTTAACTTTTTTAGGGGTGGGGGCGAAAGCCTTTTAACGGTAACGTAAACCTGATGAAATGAATTACATACTTTAATTCCAGCTAACATATGGGATACAGAGGTTGCCAGCCAGGGGGGAGGACAGGGAGCTTGATCTTCAGGTCCAAATAAATGGCCTCCAGGATACGGCAAGAGTGAGGGAGCAGGAGGTGGGGAGAATGGGAGACTGTATTCGGGAACTCGAGCAGCTCCTAACGGACTTAATCTCAAAGAATTTGGATTCAGAAACTGAACGCCAGGGCTTAGAACTCGAAAAATCAACCCTCAATAGGAAATATCAGGAGACAAGTGATCGGCTCGAGAGAGCCGAGGCCGCGTGCACCACCTATCGTGAAATGCATGAAGCCAGTTCCGGATGGTTTGCCAATCTCCATGCTCAGCGCGATGAACTCCGGGCGAAGAATGAGGAAATTACTAGATTGAACAGGAACCAAGAGCAGGAAATAAGAAGTCTGACGGACTCCAACCTCAAGATCAGAACCACGCTTGATACAAGAGTTGCACAACTCAATAAATTTACAGGGGAGATGGCACGCAAAAACCAGCGAATCAATACCTCCGCAATCCGAGACGATGAATATTTTGAGAGAGAGTTCGCAGGTCTTGCAACAGATATACGCAATTGGTCGTTTACACACTTTTTCCACTCGGAAGCCCTTGTTCCTAGAGCAGTGACTGGAGATCACCGAGATGACATTCGCGAGATCGCCGGAAGGACTGACCTGCCTGAGATTTTCAATAATCGTGCAACAAACCACCGGGTGATTGCTGGACTGCTCGCTGATCGGCTAAAAAAAGAGGTCTTCGACCCCCCACTATTGGGTTTATTGCCGGAGGGGCTCACCAAGTTCGAAAATATGATCAAGAAGCCCAGTAAGCATATCAGCCCTCCCCACGAGGCCGCATGTTCTAACCTGAAAAAGTTGCCCAAAAAAGCCAGTGGATATCGCAAACGCTAAGTTTATTTATCAAGAGCGAGCAATTTGAACAAACCCTGCATGAACACGTTCATGTTTTATCCCAAACTCTTGGTGAATGGTTAGGTGGACTGGCAGTCCAAAGGTTGGACGACCCTAAAGCTTCCAAACGCAACCAAAAGCTCTCTACCATCGTCAAGCGAGCAGCCCGTCTAGCAGTAGAAGTTTCACAGCAACCCTACTGGTTCTCCTTTTTCGCCACCCCCCCTGGAGAGCAATTCGATCCGTACTACATGGAAGATGTTGAGAGAAAAGCTTTGTTGAATGAAGAGGGTCCGGACACCTATCAGGACGATCGCAGGGTCTCCTTATCGGTTTTTCCCTGCGTCCGCCGCCAAGAGCAAGGTGAGAATGGGAACGCAACTGAAATTGTGATTAACAAAGCTTGGGTAACCGTCGAAATGCGGGATAGTCAGGACGCTGCTGAGACAAGGATAGTGGTATAATGGGTGAGGAGGCAAAATGTAGTGTGGAGTGCGGATGATGTCCTGGGGGGCACAGTGAATATGAGGCATAGCTAGGGGCCAAAGGGCAAGGGGGTGGGATTCTCCAGAATGGAACTGTTGGGGGCGAAAGGGTTCTCATCTCTAAGATCTGTCTTCCAGAGATCATGAACAGATGTAGACCCCATTTGCGAAAAAATGGAAAGGGTTTCCTTAAATTCATTGTACCATAGCAACGATTCCCTCTATTTTATTCCATTTGTTTGTCACCGTTTAGTTGCTTCGGAGTAGAGCCGGCACAGCTTGAAGCGGAACCTTAGCCGTCCAGCTCTTAGAATCAAAGTCAAGATAGTGCACTGATCTTGTGTCAAAAGTCCATAATATATCTCCTAGTAACTGTGATGTACTGTACACGCAGCTTGAGACAGCCAGCAACCAAGTCCCAAACAATGGCCTCACAGACAGTAGATGCTTACAAGTAGGATGTTCAAGTTTGTCTGACACTTGTCTAATTTATCGAAACCAGGTGGGTAAGGCAAATTATGTAGCCTAATAGGCCAATTGAAGACTTGGAACAGGGGCTAAATCACACAAGTAACTTCCATAATCTATTCCATATTTCCACAAATAATTCGCAGCTGAGTGAGCTCTTTTATAACCGCAATCAAGTGATAGATGAGGCGCCTAATGAATACCTGGCTAGAGCTTAGTTCGTTCGTGCGGTGGGGACAGGGTTGATCCATGGCAAAAAAGCCGGAATCATAAGCCAAAACTTGTGCGTCACCGGAGTTAGTGATGGCACTGATGGGTAAGATCATAACCGGGCGGATCACCAAGGTTATGCTCGACCGTGATCTGATTGAGGTGTCCCCGTGATCGAGTGCTCGATGGGACGGGGACAGGGGTCTTGATCGGGTGATCGACCATGGCCAGCCCTCAAGTATCTTCTACGATATTCGATTATCAATAATTTTGCTTAGGTGTGAACAGTTTCATGGGTATCAGGACTTTTGTTGCAACAACCCCGTATCCCTTGCCCCAGTTTCCCACTGATTGCCAGGTCATTTAATTTCTCTCCTATCCATTGGGATGATATCAGTACGGTAGTTAGACTCATGTTATAGCGCGAATAGAGGCCATAAACCACCGCCGATCGAGTGTATCACAGAAACCTGCTACTTGTTTGGAATCCTTGTCACTATTCCTTTCACTTACGGAATCGTATATAGAATGCCTCAATTGCTATAGACTTGGGATATTGGGGCAAGAGCCTTCTTATTCCGATAATCTTCAATTGTATATTCAGGTACGCCTATAACTTGGAGATTCCGAAGTGGTTCTAGGAGTTTCTGATGGAGATGTCTTCGTGCACACCGGAAACTGCCACCTAGAAGCTCCGCTAGTGAGCTGTCATGAGGCTAGCGTCGTGAGAAAGACCCGGACAATAGAAGATAGGGAAACCAATGGGTGTGTTCAGGTTCGATGGAAGTGGCAATGTACTTGAGTGCAGAGAATGAAACGCAACTCTAACTTAGAACTACATACAACCTGTGGCGGTCAGCTCTCATAAATTTAGTTGACCCACAATCCCACAATGCCGGAAACCAGTCCTCCCAGGGTAGCAAACCCGGCGACAGTTCCTACCTATGGGGTAACTTGACAACCACGATGGGATTACCGGTATTCCATTGGCTTCGAGCTTCTAGGAGCTCAACAAATCTCTACGAGGCCAATCAGCCAATCGAAGAGACGAATATCATGTACCCATCGTGCCAAGAGTTCACCTGACTTTTTTCCACCACGAGTTATATAGTCAAGATTGGCTGTTCATATGGTTACACGCACATAATCCTGGCCAGTAAGACTCGATCCCGCCTCACTTGTGCTCACCATAGTACTGTACTGTACACTCCCATTCGCAAAGTCTTCGTGAAAAGACAGTCCCTGTGGCAAAGTCGCCGTGGCAACAATGGTACCAGGACAACCTTTACAGTTCAGATTATACACAAAATCTTGTACCAGTGTGGGAGTATCTCAAGGCCTTCCCTTATTTGGATGGTGTGTTGCGCATGCCGTATTCCCCTCCTGTCGCCTGCGGCGTGACCTCTCAGTAAATCAGTCGATAAACCTGTGGAAAGTAACTCTGATGATAGACTACCTAACGGCTTGGACAAGGGTAAGACAAAGAGAGAAGCACTTGAACCAATTGAGAAGGGAAGGAAAGGTTGTGGATTGACTGGTTGATCCCCATGTGGTTGTTGGTTGTTAGACTACTGTCCGTAGTAAGGAAACCAATTCTCCGATGACCAGGACGGGGGGCTCCTTTCTCCAAAAATAAAACACTTGATAAATTCGGTCCGCGGAATGTCAGTTAGTTGAAGAGTTAACAGTGTGAGTTCTAGTTGAGAAGACTATTATCTATTGTGCAAGGGAGGCTCCCTTTGCGCCAGTCTATTGTATCATCTTATTGCTAAGACTAATATACTCCCGCGCAAATTGAGCTACGTGCTAATCAACGAAAAAACACACCCAGTCCAAAGCCCGCTACACCACGACCCAGTTTATACATAAGTATTAATAGTTTCCAAACCACCCCTACTCTTTCATACCCTACGTTCTCTTGTGGGGATATCAATTGATTGTAACACAAGACAGGACCCAGTGTTCCCATACTCTACCGGCGCTCGAGCAAAATATTCCCCCCACGGACGCTACAAGCTTGCCCAAAACTCTTCTGTCCTTCGTACCCCTCCCTCCCGCCTCCCTTTCGCCCAGGTTTTCACTACAACAGTATTTGCCATCCCGAGTGACATCCTATGACCAACACCCCAACAACTAACAATCACCGCAGCAAGACCGGGCCCCTCAGCACCCTGCAAAATTTAACAATAGGATACACTAAGACCACCTCCGAAAAAAAAGAAGCCACCTTCAGACCATCAAAATCGATACTTATGACAAAATCTGACCCCGGAACCACGGAAACCCTCCGGCCAGGGCACATCGAGAGCATTAGGCAAGGCCGAGGTTTGCTATTGATCAAACGCGCTCAGTGACTTAACTTTGGTCCTAATGCTAAAGTACAAGAAATTGCTATCTTTGGAGAGAAAGATGGAATTACTCTCCACACCAACTTCCGTTGCCATCCAGTCCGCGCATCAGGCCCACCCATATCAAGGAAAAAAAGAAGAAACAGGAAGGTAACGGAAAAGCCCAATCGGTCTTTCATTCCGCCACCACGAAGGCAACCAAACTCCCGCAAGCCAAAAAAAAAAGAGCAGGAAATAACTGACAAATAAATGCTTTGATCTTCCAATCACCAAAATTGTTCGTACACCATCGTGGGGTCTGTCCACTAATTTTCCTTAGGCTACTTGGTCTCGCAAGGATATATTGGAATATCCTCACACAACACCGATCTGAGCACTGCTCGTGGCCAAGTTTCTCTCTCCTTTAGACGGCCTTGTTGTTGCGGTCGTCGCAGAGGTGAAGCCACGAGATCGCCCACAATAGGGCAGTCAACCTGTTGTGAATTACAGCCATAAGTAAGAGGCTCTAGGCGTTATCTGGGAGATCACATTCCTAAGAGCTTAGCAAAGAAAAAATGAAAGAATTCAAAGGGCCCTCCGGATTTTCCAGGTCCACAAAATGACAAACTTAAATTTATCTGCCCCCAATAAATTCAACCAGCCCTCCCTCCACCATCTGAAGATTGACAACCTGAGGAATACCAAATAGGCCCAAATACGAGCCTCGTGCTTTTGCTAAATCCCAACACCTCTCTCTACTAGCTGATCTCTTCATTGCTGTGTGAAACCCCACTCCGAATGGTACAAACCTGTGGTCTTCGCATATCCGCTCTTACCGTAGTAACTCATCTTTCGAGATTAATCCGAACTGTATAGATAAGAATGATCTGGCTTTTTGGTTATGATATGTGGGGGTATTTGGGGTAAATTCTCCCTGGAAAAAGGGGGGGGGGAAGAAAGAAATCATACCGAGCTTTGTATTCTCCAGTTAAGGGATACTAGTACTAGTATACACTCAATCTCCGTAAATAAAAGTTCTAATCAGCTCGAACAAGAATGTTTTTTCTTTCTTTGTTTGTCACATGCCCGTACCTAGAGTACCGGGAGTAACGACGTACCATAGGTCGAAACGAAATATGAGGATTGTTCCTGAACCTGAGTGAACCCCCAATACCACTAAAAACCATCTGAGATTCTTCTCTTTTTTACTTTTTTCTGTCACCTCCAGTCAGAGCGGGATAATATTGCTCGTGTTTTTCTACCAATGATTCCACCGTTATCTTCGTAACCCAGCGGGCGTCTTTGAGCACTGAATAGGTGAGATCTTCGTTGCGCTCAGGGGCTTTTGAAGATAGTCCACACTTTGTACTTTGCGAAGCAGGACTTTACGCACTCAGTTGGGGGAATTGGGAAAGTTTTCATTCCGATTATCTGGTACAATACCCGCATGAAACACGGGAGGGGAGGGGGCCTTGTCAAACGGGGATTGCTATCGCCTGAGCGCGGCGGTCCGGCCCGTCTCCACATCGAGTACCGGTATACCCATTCATCTGAAGGCGGCTAGTTCCAGGCTGATAAGTGGAAAGTGGGCTCTAAGCGCCTGGTCTTCCCCTAGGGAACCTGCTAGTTATGATAGAACATGTGGGAAGCTCACGGAGCAACGAATCGTTTTAGGTCACCTTAGTATCCGCTGCTAAAAAAACAAAATATAGTTTCTTTCATAAGAGTAGAGTAGAGGCTGCTACAACTCTAAGCTCGATTATGCGCCAAAATGTCACCTAGTTTACGGAAGCAAATAAAAATAGTGTTCTGCCTTCTCTCCCTAGAGATAACAATAACTCGCCCTCACATCCTGATATACAGTCCCATCAATTTCGAACTCAAAGACCAGAGCAGCTGAGTCAATACTCATCAAAAGGTTGAAGTCAATCCTAAAATAGGGCCGGCCTTTGACTCCGATCATCCTTTTATACTTCTCCTCTGGGATCACCCTGCTGTCCACTTTGAGGGTGCAAATGGGATATATATCTTCAAGAAGTGTTAGTATGGTTGGAAACTTCCATAAAATATGCGTTAGATGACTTGCCGGACGAGCTGCTATTGTCGGAGGGGTCTGAGGAATCACTCGCTAAAAGTGAGATCTCGATCCTATCGTCAGGCTCGTCGAGTGAACCGAGATTCATATAATATGGTTTTCTAACGGGGGCATTCCTCTGAGCATCCTCGCCCTAACCTCTGTTACCACACAATAGTAGAAAGGGCAGGCCGCAGCTTATGTTTTTACCTTCTTAACACACCAGCTCATTTGACCCCTATACCTGAGCGTTCCATCATACTTGTCAACATAAGAATCACTCTCGGAGTGCAACCCTTTCACAAACGCCACGCTATACGAATGACCATAGTTTCTGGCAACCTTACGACTGCGCACCATTTCCCCCTCGAGCCCACGCATCACTGCGCCACGAACGACAGCCGTCCAACTACCTTCTGTTAACTTTTGAGAGGGGGGAAGGAATGGTCTTTTCAAGTTAACTCACGCGTTAGGTGGCTGCAGAATTGATATTTTCCTGCCGTCGTTTGTCCTGATTTCATCACGGAGCCGGCGACGCAGATATTCTGATTCACCAAATCCACCAACAAGAACTAAGGCTTTGACTTGACGCATCTGGTGAGCGGGATTGCTTAGGAAAAGTTTACCGAGGGGGGGCTCTCCTTCTGGTAGTGGTGAGTTTTCCTGTGGGTGAAGTATTAGCTACAATAGCTCACAGAAGCACTCAGTCTCATATCTGACCTTCAATTTCTCGACCTCCTTGACTTGTTGCTGTACCAAGTGAACGACCTTCTGCACCACGGGATCGAATATCTTCCTCATGTCCTCTCGAAATATGACAAACATCCCATCCTCTATCCCTGCGGTACTGTCATCTGCAACACCGGGTATGGGACATGTGAATATATCCTCATCTTTAGAATCGGTAAAGTTTCGTTTCAAGGAATCATTGAACTCCTTCATCATATACAATCTCCCTTCGTGCTTCATCTTATCAAATCTAGAAAATGCTATTACCCACATGATCTAATAGAAGAGGATTCTGGCACTAACCTATCTCCGATACGACCTCTGACCCATTCTTCAAATCGTTCGTTCAGGACCGTGGACCCGCACATGGCTCCAGTACCCTCAACACATTCTACCACCTCTAACTTGGGATATTTTCTTGTGATGGTATAAGATATGAGGTCCTACTTTCTGTGAGCTGCCCCATGTGATAATCTTGGAGTCTTTGTAGGAAAGAAGTCATGGCAGTGCTTACCACTGTCCCACCCCCGCAATCCGCGACAACAAAAGTATCACCAACCTAATAGAGTTTGATGTTGGCTCAGAAGAAGGCAGTGGGATATGGATATGAGTTACCTTGAGGTGGTTCGGCTCAATTTCTTTCAGACAACAGACTGCTGCTGCCTCCGGCTCCGAAATTAAGCGAATGGATCTCTTTTTTCCAAATCCTGCTGTCTCAGCCGCTTGGAGGGTTAAGTTCTTTGCTGCATCGCTCCACACCTGTGGGATAGGTCAGCTGGGCGGAAACAACAAATTATATATGACTGTGAAAATAGATTACCGCAGGAACCGTCAGGATAAACTCAAGTGGTGAGACTTCGACCAACTCTTTGCCAAGGGTCTTCTCCAGATGAGCGATTGTGTGCTTGTATAACTCAGTCAAGTAATCGGCCACAACATCAACTGGCTTCTTCCCGCGTGGTATCAACTGCTTTGTCTTCGCCAAGGGTGAATTGGTAACATTTGTAAGAGAATATTTAGTAGGATCTAGAAGGAGCTTAAACCAAGCGAGCCTTGGCTCCCTATCGGGAATTCCAAATCCCCATTTCACACCTGAAGGTGTGTATGCTATCTCGCTAGGCCCTTTTGTCGATGTCCTGTTTCTCTGTAAACACGTAAGGGTTTGGAATACAATAGAGGATTATACTTTCGAAATTACCCCAGTGACCCATCTATCAATCACATTAATCTCTTCCGGAGTAGAGGTATGGGCCTATCATATAAATTTCAAAAATTAGAGAAGAGTACCCTGGTCATGGGAGCAACCTAGATTACCCAAGCTATACCAGAATATGTCGTTCCAAAGTCTACCCCGATTTTAATCGAGTGTAAACTTGATGTTTTGCTCATCCTTTTGTTCAGACGATTTCCTCCTAGTCTTCTTAGAGAGTCTGGAGAGTTAACTTATGGTTTCTAGAGTCTCCCTTGGATGTAAAGACCGTTTTAGTTGGGAAGGGTATATTCGTTTCCGGGCGAGAGTCGGCACTGTGGCTGAGAGGGTGAGAGCAACGATCATGATTCACAGGTCTGCCCCAGATAAATTTATATGGGGGCTTTGGTCATGGAGAGTGAGTAAGCGTTGTGTCGGGGGGGTGGGGTATTCTGGCCTCTCGTCATAGTTCTGTATTATATCATGATAGAAAGGAGAGGCTAGTGTAGGGTATCCTTTTCAATACGGCTAGTGATGAAATCAGGCAGACAAGGGTAGGCTTCTAGATCAAATCGCGTTTAGCCAGTGTATCTTACATCGTCATGTGCTTCAAGTTCCACAGATAAAGTGTTTTTTCCAGTATCATTACCACTACAATGCCCAATTAGGCAACAGACACCACCAACCTTACAAGGCATCTATGGCTGCCTGAGCTTTCAACCCAGCCCCGCCCTTGGGCAGCACACGGGCAGCCCCTTAAAATTGGGGTCTCTTCTCTTCATCAGAGTGTACTATAGGAGACCTCCATTGCTTGGTGCATTTGTAATACTCGAGTACTGTACATGATGCGCCACGCCAATTACGCAGAGGCGGCGAAAAGCGGCCTTGGCCCATCTCCCACGCCACAAAGAATACAACCCCTAAATCGAGATACGTGTAACACCCCCGACGTTCAAGAAATGCAATTCATCAAGTCTATCGCAACAGGGCTTGAACACTTGATAACGGTAATCTAAACCCAACCAAATGAATTATGTACTATCATGCTAACTAGCATATCAGACACCAGCATCACCGACCAGGGACGAGGACAGAGCGATCGACCTTCTGGCTGAAATTGAAACCCTTAGGAATGCCATAGAAGTGAGGGAACAGGAACTGGAGAGAAAAAAGGACAATATTCGACGAGTCGAGCAGTGCATAAAAGACTTGGTTGCTGAGAATCCGGATTTAGAAAGAAAGCTCCTGAGCTTAGAAAGCGACAAGTCCGTCCCCAATCTGAAATGCCGAGAGATGCTTGGTTGGCTCTGCAAAGCTCAGACTACAGAGAGAAAGTGTGGTGCAGTGCTCAGATGGGCTTCTGAGTGCGACCACTACTACTATACCCAGTGCAAGTTCCTTTCTATGCAAAATAAGAAAATTACTATGACAAACAGGAACCAAGAGCAAGAAATAAAAGCCCTCAGGGATTCCAACCTCGAGATCAGGACCAAACTGGAGACACGAGTTGCACAACTTAATAAATTCACAGGGGAGATGGCACGTAAAACCCAGCGAGTCAATACTTCAGCAATCCGAGACGACGAATATTTCGAGAAAGAGTTTTCAGGTCTTGCAACGGATATACGAAATTGGTCGTTTACACATTTTTTTCACTCAGAAACCCTCGTTCCCCGACTCGGAGCAGTGACTGGGGGTCTCAGGGATGACATTCGGGAGATCGCAGGACAGACTGACCTGCCGGAGATTTTCAAAAATCGTGCAACAAGCCGTCGGGCGATTGCTGGACTGCTTGCCGATCGACTAAGAAAAGAGCTCTTCCATCCCCTACTGTTAGGTTTATTGCCGGAGGAGTTCGCCAGGTTCGAAAATATAGTTGAGATGACCGGTGAGTATATAAACCCTCTACAAGCCCACAAGTGCTAAAAATATATTATTTCCCAAAAAAACAGGTTTCAAAAAAAGCCAATGGTTATCGCATACGATTGGTCTATTGGTCAAGACTAAACAATTTGAAGAGAACCTGGGTAAAAAGGTCCGTGTTTTGTCTAAAGACCTCAGGGAAAGACTGGGTGGATTGGCGAGTGAAGGGTCAGACGAGTCCAAAGCCTCCAAACGAAACCAAAAACTATCTGCCATAGTTGAGCGAGCGGCCCATCTAGCAGTAGAAGTTTCGCAACAACCCTACTGGTTCCATGCCCAGACCATTTCTCCTGGAGCCCGATTTGTTCCGACCTGCATGGAAGATGTTGGGGGGGAATTATCACGGGAAAAGGGTGATTTAAGCACCTGTGAGGATTATTGCAGAGTCTCCTTATCAGTTTTCCCCTATGTATACCGCCAGGAGCATGTTGAGGGTGAGAACAAAGTTGACGACATTGTGATAAATCGGGCGTGGGTAACTGTCGGGAAACGGAATAGCCACAGAACTATCGGCCAAGTAGGTGGTGATGCAAAGGACGAAGAAGCAGGAGGAAATGTTAGATCCAGGGAGGGATGGGCTAGCAGGGAGAGTGACAATGGGGGAGAGCTGGGGGCTGAAAGAGAAGGGAGTCTGAGTTCTCCACACCCGAACATGTCAGCCACAGAAAAAGCTATATCCCTGAGATCGACCCCCTCGGGATTACAAGAGGATGTAGATCTTGCTTGCGAAGGGATGGAGAGGGTTTCTCTAAATTGATTGTATCATAGCAATGATTCCCTGTACTCGAGTACTCTGTTTGATCCCTTGCTTTTATCATCGAGTTACTTCGAGATAGAATCCAACACCATCTGCCGGCGAAATTTTAGTCGCTTCATCCTTAGAGTTAAAACAAGACAATCCACAGGCCTTGTGTCAAAAGTTCACATCAGTCTCTGCCTTATACGTGCCCCTGCAAAACAGCTATAAAAAAAGGGCCTCAGAGGAGCTAAGAATTAATTGGTAGAAGGAAGGTGGCGGGAAATGAGCAAGGCTAATGCTTATCGCTTGCCCCGGTCGCGCTTCTCAGCCAAGATTTGTCTTCTCCGAGTCCATTTGAACCAGCGACCGCGAGTCCCCAAGTTCTTTTCTGCCTAAATAATAGTCTATTTACAGTAGTTTATCACAAGCAGTGGTCTCGGGGATTGTGAGTAGAGGCGCTCTGGTATTCTAAATGAGAAATTTAATAATTACCAATAATTCATATTGTACAGGGTATCAAGGTAAGTCTGTCGAACCCCTCTGGTTGGTCCAGTGGCCTCTCGACCACTCAGTGAACAGGATCCTCTCTAGCCACTGGGCGAGAGTTCGACAGACACTTTTCCATCACCAAAATTTAGCGTACAGTAGATTAGCCAAGTAGCTGCCGAAAAAGCAGTTACACACTTACTAATTTCGACGAATGAGCCACAATTGGACATACTTACCCGCACACCAGAGTACTTTCCTCAATCCTTGGGCTGTTTCTTTCTTAACCTTTAGGCCGACTTACAGCTGAGCACGTAGAGGGCAATAGCTATTTTAGCCGGCTTGGAAAGGCTCTTTCCATGAGACATCATAGGTCGAATTCGATACAGTAATATTGAGCTTTATTGCCCAATATTTACGCAATCTTGATCTTCCTGAGTATGGCGCCACTGACATATTATACTAGTAATTCTTCGGCAAAAAAGGACTAGCAGACACTCGCCGCTACAAATTGGAAAGGCAAATTTTTGCCGAGAGCAAGAGGAGTTAGCGTTATTTATGCAAATGAATGTCACAGGAATGCGCCTGGCTACCGGGGTCATAACGAAGAATTCGGGTGGCAACCAGACGCACCCTGAAAAGTCCTTCCATACCACGAATCCAGGGACGATTCTATTTAATTCTTATTGGTTTGTTGTAGGTGACAGGTTGCTGGTATCCCTTGTGGGGCGCGATTGGAGTCCAAGTACGAAATCAGGCAGAGCAGGACCTGATTCCCACAGAATGTTGGTACCAGTAGAGTTCGATTGGTTTCTGCCACTGTTGCGGGTCAACATATGGCAAAAAGGTTGGAAAATTGAAGCATATGCATAGCCAGGGCCCAGCTTAAATCCCATCCCCCCAAGGTCAACCCGCCCGGACTTCCAGGCGTGAACGCCAAACGGAGAAATTCCAGATAGATATTTTGTTAGAGTCCCTCTAAGTCCAAAGGGAGCAGCAACACCTGAGCTTTACACGGCGCAGGAGGGGATTTTTCACACATGATAGGAGTTATTTTGCGGCTTAATCTAAATTAACTACCCATCAACTTTCCAGGATCTAAAGGTAAGATTAGGCCGATCCCTGTCGTAAAACTTCTAAAAATCCACCTCCTGCTTGAACGCAAAATTTCGGCCTGTTGTGAACATACTCGCCGGCGCCCGAATAGGAGCTGGTTGGGATTATGATGGAGGCAACTCTGATGCAAGCCTTGACTGGCAATCCTAAGCCGGCTGCCGGCAAACAGTCTTGACATATTTTATTATCTAATAAATTTTTATGAAATGGCCCCCCGTGTTTTTCTTGTAGCATAAGCTATCGTAGGAACTACATGAGCCTTTTGCGCAAACAAAGGATTTGGGCTCCTGTGATGTCAAGCCCTGCTTGACGCCCGTTTTGCATGCTAGGCAAATACTTCAGGCCCGCAGGGGATCCTAGATAGACTCAAGTAAATCCCGCTATGCACCAAGGCTAACTTAGTAATCAATGGCCGAATGTGAAAGGCTACACAAAAAGGTTTTAAGGCCGCAGACTCCCTACTTGGATATTGTCGCATATGCTAATTCGTTCCGGTTGCCCTCTAGTATCCCATACTTGCGAAATTCTGTGCTTCATCTCCCATTCATCACTGAAGACGATGACTTTCCCTAGTATCCACCCAGGAAAAGGAGGCAGTGGGCATAGAAGTGCATGTGGGTCTCCTATGATTTATTCATGGGGAATATACACCCCTAATTCCTCTCCGTGAATATTCCGAGGAATAACCTGCTACACAATATGGCCCCTTCCCCCTTCCTCATGTAGGATAACCTGCTGTCTGAACTGCACATAGCCCAAAGGATCACTGCATAGAGAATGAGGAAACTGACAAGGCTAGAATACTCGTTTATTGATACTGCCTTAAGCAGTGCAGTCAGATCTTCGAAACAACGGTTGTAAATCAAAGGCTCAAGCTTAGGAAAACAATTCATAAATTAGGCGCCGCTAAACCCGACTCCAGAAATTTCAACCCAGATTGTTATCTCCTTCCATTGGTAGGCTTCAAGTGAATTCCTCATTTTTGGTGCTTGAAGTTGGGAAGATTCTACGGTGTGGGCTAGAACTCCTTGATTAGTACCATACAAGATAGCTCGATTTTATGCAGATTTTTTACTTCTCCCCCAACCGGCCCATGATACTACAGCTATATTAACCCGGGCGTATCTCTGACTGGGATACTCCCATCAGGAGTCCCAAACCCGGCCTACTCCTCCCACTAGAGAATACCGCAGTATTCCACCACACCGTAGAAGCCTGCACAACGAAATATTGTCCTCCATGGTCAAATGTTCCCTATTCATTAAGAAGCGCGAAACCCATTTTGAAGAGTGAGCAACACAACGGTTAAGAGGGGAACCAAAGAAGGAAAGACAGAGACGGTTCCAAGGCGCAAACAGCACCAGCACAGAATCAAGTTATTGGAGTTTTTGTGAGAGGGTACATGGGGCTGCCTCTGGTCTGCTGCTAACACATAAGTGAGGTCGCTACTTTCAAAAGATTCTGCGTTAAGTCGGTAGCAGGACTAAATTGGTAGATGTTAGCTCCAATGGGGGCGTGAGGGAAAAAAAATTGTGCCTCTATGGCTATGGTAAAATGTACCTTCTTACCAGGGCGGTTCTCTGTTGGCTGTCCTAAAGGTGAGTTGATGGCGCACAGTAGTCAGTAGTCAGCCTGGTCCTGATGAGGATTTAGTCCCCGACGTTAATTTGAGCGGCCGGAAGAGCAGTCTGCTCTATGGTAGGTTTTTTTGATGTCTTATACTGCAGGGCCCTGCGCGCGGCTCTTCCAGGCTTGTTGAGATCGTGTACATATATCAGTAATCCCAAGGGGCAAGTCACAAACTTGTAGTTTCTAGCCCCAGATCAGGACGTTGATCGAACTGACCGTTTGGCATCACCGGTTAGCATTAGAAAGTGTCAAGGGCTACGAGCGGATAACTCGACATGGTAGTGGTAAATTAATGCCCTCAAATAAATACGAGTATGATATAATTCCTTCGCAAACAGTATCCTGTGACCGATCACCCCGGCTCACTCGTAATTCAATTTGAAGAAAAACATTAGAAACACGTCCTCAGCACCCGAGTATCCATCGCCCTCATGACTTCTAATTAGTCACCTTTTCTTGTCCCCCACAGTCCCTCATTGGCCCCAGAAGATCCATACAATTCCTACTGATGGAGTAACCCCATTCTTGTATTTCAGGTTAGGGCATATCGATAGGATTGTCATCAGGTTTGATGTCTTGAGGGGACTAGTTTCCGGCGATATGTGATAAAGTTAGTGGGCCAACCACCCGGTCGGCCACCACAAGGTATATTTAGCTCTACGTTGAGTTGCCTCCCCAGTATCATACATCAACAACTTCATCGAACAACGGACACTCTCTCTTGTTTCCTGCCACACTCTTTCCCCCGGGTCTCTTACGAAGCTCGCCCCACCGGAGGGCTCACAGTGGTGCTTCCTATGGCGGCGGTTTTACCTTGCAGTGTGATTTCCTACTCGAGCTTGATCGACCCCCCATCACTCACAATCCCCGGTAAAAGGCTGCAGCCCACGGTTACCTTGAGACCAACGGTTATGACTGCGAAATGACTTCCCTTTTGATGGGGCTACCGGGCTTATTGAAAACTGCAGTCCTCCGAAACCTCAGTCCCAAAAAGACACAAACATTTGTTGTCTATCTTGTGCCTCCTGGTAGTCGCCTCGAGGCCGTTATGTAGACTGGGACTGGTACCTAATACAAGAATACTCTTATAAATAGTAGAGAGTCAAAATCACTAGGGTTTTCCTTAGCAAGGAAAGAACATCTCAAAACAGGCTGGGATAGTTCCAACACAAAAGGCCAACAACCCCAGAACGGCATCGGAAACTAGAATAGTAACAGGGACGGGGAGCAGAAATAACACAATGTTAATCATAAAGATAACTGTGTTAGACCTGTATCTGATCCTTCTAGTCTACCTCAGTGGGGTGGCCGGGGTCCTAATTTTGGAATTTAGTTTCTTTCTCACTTGGTGTCTGATCTCCGGCGCCCTCATCTTTGGCTCCCAACCACCGAACCCCATTCCGGGTGTGTCCACTCTTAATATTAGGCGATCCCGGAGATGGTTCAAAAACGGGTGAGTAGCTACATATATATTGGAAGCTCCTACAAGTAGATCCCAAGATTCCTAGAATATATAACACCAGTTTAGTTTCCCAGATCATCGCTCGTAGATCCTGGATTGTACTGCTGGCCTTACAGCTCTGCAAATACTGACACATTTAAAGAGAGGGGTCACAAAGGAGTGGAGGGTATAATGAAGGAAAAACACCCTAGCTCAGTAATCGTCACTCAAATGCACCGGGTACTTCCACCAGCCCCCCTTGCTCTACCCTAACCTATAGATAAAGGATATGATAGCACATGAGCCCCACACACGCCTCAAGGCTTCCCTTAATCTAGAAAAAAAGAACCGTGTCTCAATAGGAATTTGGGTGGTCGGGGATGTATTATTCCCGAGTCTCGTATCGGGTTGCTTTGGATTGAGTCATGGAATTAGTCACAGCTTGTCACCCGGGAGCCAATCCATCACTCTAGGCCCAAAGTGAGACAGCCGGAATCCTAGTCAGGATGAGCCTAAAGAACCCTTGTGCTTATTCAACTCCAGAAGGCAAAGGGAATTAGGAAAGTAGCTAAGGGGAAGGTGAAATAACGGTGCAAATAAGTCCGACTATGCCATAACTTACCATCTAGCAATAATAGGTGTGGAATAGTAAGGCAGAGAGTTTTTCCTCACAGCGGGGGCCAGTCGAATGAGATTCTGTGTTAAAGTAGAGGAGGATCCAAGCTGCTGGAGATATACGCCTAGTGTGTTTTTCGCCAGCTTTCGGTCCCTCTTTTGCGGAACCGGGCATCACGCCGGGAACCGGCCGATACCGGAGGGGGTACCCCATAGAGTTGTAGATTACGCCAAAAAAAGAAGCCCCCTGTTGGTCAGAGTTCAGAAGGCCCATAATCTAGAAGGGGGAATAGGGTTCGCAACACAGTCCCGGACCGCAGCGATAACTCCGAGTATCAGAAGAACTCAGATCCACAGCCAGTTAGCTTGGGATGGAAAGAAACCATGATTATGTCGATGCTGGACGATACTTCAAAGTAGAACATGCCCAATGCCGGAGAGTCGAATTGACTGAATAGAGGTTAGCTTATGGAGGTGATGGTAGAACATGCTTCGTCATTATAATATTTAAATCTCCCTCATATAGCATCCCCGTAGTATCAAAGGCCTATCCGAGACCCGGAGAATTTGCATTTGCTCCCCTAAGTGCTGGCTGCTGGATGACTTAAGTGTTTTGCTCATGTGGTGTTTCGCACATATAATAAAATTTCCTTTCTTTCTTGCTTCGATTCCACCCGCCTTTCCTGAGTCCCCCCCCGAGTTGCAATGATTTCAGCCAGTAGTGGTGGTCCGGCCCCGGGAAGCGGGAAGATGGGGTAAGGTCAGGGAGCAGCCGAGGGTAGCATCCTGATTAAATAATCCAGGCAGTATCATACCCGGTTTCCCTGGGTAGCAGTATACGATAGTCCGGGGTGGGGGACTAATGACTCATCAGGGGTTGGAAACGATTTGCTCCCTTTGATGCAGGTCCAAAGTTTGTACGAGAATAAGTTTCCGGGCAAAAGAAAAGAAAGATCTGGTCTGATGAGATATCAGATGATCAGATGGCACTTCTTAGCATCAAGTATGATACATACAGGTAGTATCATAACATAGGATAAAACAAGCAAGGTAAGATACCCAAACCCCTTGAACCCTACCGGGAACCTAAACCTCACATTCTCCAGAAAACCCCAGAGTGCGAAACCTCTTGTCTTATCCTCTGGTTCCCTATAAATACGGCCACCCTTCCACCATATCCCCTCCTTTCCACTCCATGGAATTTGCATCACCGTTGCGGAGGAGCCCTAGGACTATGACGAGAGCCAGAGCTCCTGCTGGCCGGGAGCCCCCTGGCCCCCATGAGCAGTATTTCCTGCTGCTCAAGAGCGCAGTGACAGGCATCATAAGGAGGGTGTTTGACAGGAAGGGTACTTTAGACCATGATATGACCTTGGTGCGGCTATTGTCCGTCCAACATGGGTTGGCTAACCAGTTGATGGCTCGTGGAACCCCAGGGTTGCTGACACCTTGAAGCGGCGCTGGTGCTTTCAAACTAAGATCAACCATTGTAGGCTTGGTGAGGTATGTTTTTTTCATTTTAGAGGTCTGGTTTGGAGGACAGTTTGGTGTGAAGAGGATCTTTGTCAGTGCAGTTTCTTCCTATAAGAGCAGGAATGCGTGGTTGGGGTTCCAGTCTGGATTTTTTTACGTCAAGATAGAGATCGACAGATATCATAACATTTAACAAATTTTAAAAGCCTCACATCCAATCTATGACCACCCCAATTGCCATATTGTATAAGTGATTAAGCACCCCAATAGTGAGAAAGGGGTCTACATTATATTATTATATATATATATTCATAGATTCCTTTACCGACTCCTCCGATAATTTTTAAACCTCATATACTACCTGAGTCTCCCCAGAGCCCACAAGCCCACTATCTTCCAAAAGCTTATTAGATACTCATATTCACAGTTCCTATCAGGTTTTAGTTGCAGGCTCCACAGCCATCCCAGCTACAGTAACATCAAAAGTAACTGACTCTGATTGTTTCTGATTTTTACACATAAATTATGTCAGACACCGTAATCCTCTTTTGTAGCTTGCTGCATTATTTCTTCAAAAACGTTTGCCATGCCCCAGATATCTATCTCGTGCATAGCCCACTCCGTTCCCCTTCGGTTCTCTACTATGGACTTCATTCTTCTATAGGTGTTCATGAGCTATATCAGCTTGCATTGGTTTTATTCATATACTCGAGTGCAGTTAGCATACTATTGTGTTTCCTAATGCACTTGACTTCCTCCACAGCTCCTCTTATTTAATTCATTGTTGTAACTTGTATATTTTTTTACAACCATATTTTCTAATCAAAGAAAAAACACTCCGAATCCGAAGCCTGTTGTACCACCGCTTATTTCGCACGCAGGTGTTACAATTTTCTAAATTAGTCCTATTATTTTCATGCCATTGGTTCTTTCGCGGGGATGTCGGTTGATATCCAGGCACATGGGCAATAGCACTAAGCAAGATCCAGAGCTCCCATACGAGTACTCTACCGGTATATACTCGTACTAGAGCAACATATTCGCCACACGGACGCTAAAAGCTTATCTAAGTGCCTTCTGTCCCTCGCGCCCCTCCCCGCCTCCCTTTCACTCAGGTTTTCACCACAACACCATTCGCTAGCGGGAATACCGAGTGATATCCTATGCCCGTTTGCCTCATGAACTACGTTAAAAATTGTCACTGTAGCAAGATCGGGCACTCAGCAGCCCCTAGCAAAATTTGACGGGATACACTGAGGTCCCCCACTCAAAAGAACAACATCCACACCAGCAGAATCGACAATTGACAATCTCGCGCCGGAATCCGGGAAACTCTCCGACCAGGACATGTCGAGAACGTTGGGCGGGGTTGAGGTGCAGAGGCTCGCGATGAATCAAATGCATCCAATGACTTATCTCTCGACGCTAATGCTAAAAGTACAAGAAATCGCTATCTCGGAAGACAGGTGTGGAATCACCCCCCAGGCCAGCCTCCGTTGCCATCCAGTCCGGGTATCAAACCTAACCAAAAGAAAAAGAAATGGAAAGACCCAATAGCAAATAGGTTTTCGTTCCAACACCGCGAAAAAGCAACCAAACTCCCAAAAGCTAAAAACAAAAAAGAGAGATAGCAGGAAAAAGCAGCCAAATAAACGCCGAGATCTTCCAGCCACAAAATTTATTCGTACACTATCGCGGGTTCTGTCCACTACTTTGCCTCATGGCCGCGCTACCACCCCCCCCCCCCTCCCCGCCGTCAGTCAGAGATTTCGATGAGGATGCTTCTCATCGAGTTCCCGGCCTCCTGAAAGAACGCACGAGAAGCACAGCACCCAGGCGCAGAAGCCCAGGACCTGACCAGTGCCACTCAGCATCTTCTTTGGTAGGGATTTTTTTTGTTTCGCTGCTTGTGTTCGCGGGCAGCCTCGCGTGGGAGTTGCGTAGGTCCGTGGACGAGGACTCGCTCGCTGGCGGGGACGGGCCCGGGGATAGATCGAGGTACGAGTAGCAGCCCCAGGCTTTATGGGTTCCAGGGTAGAGTATCGGCGTGGTGGTGAGCCGACCGTAGAGGAGGAGTTTGTGGAGAGGGTGCTTGTGGAGGTTTTGCGGACGGCCATTTTAGAATTATTCAACGGCGTGAGGTGAGGTGACGGATACTTGAGCGGTAGGTAGACCTATGAGGCCAAGGTAAGTTGGCGTTCGTCCGTCGTGTCGGTGGTGACAGTGCTAACGGGACCATGAAATAGTCTCGGAAATAGAATGCTTGCGGTGGTTCCTTAAAACAGGGCCGAGATAAGGATTGAAGAAAAGATGGAATGGGTAGGAGGAGCATGAGTGGGAACTAAGAAGGCTTAAATAGCGCCCAGGCGCACCTCCCCCCCCCGTCCTTCCCTCCTTCCTTCCATCCTTCCCTCTCCTTCTCCCGCATTGACACCCACGCCAGGCTCACACGCGAGGGCCACAAGGCTTCCATCTGGCCAAACCAAGGCTACATTCCCCATAGAAAAAGCAAAAATAGGGTTAAAAAAGCAGTGGGGAAGGGCGTGGGGTCATGCAGATAGGAAACGTGACACATAACCTATTCGGGTAAGCTCAAGTCTGATCAACCGAGTGGAGGTGGGGTTGAGTCTTCGTCTGACACAACTCGTTGAATCCACGATGAGATGACTTAGCGGAAATGGCCGTATCATACTAAAAACACAATAGGCTTAGCAGGGTAAGTATCCCATCGTCCATTGGGTTCTGCGCCCCAGAAATCTGGTCAAGAAAATGACAAGATCTGAGATTTATTTTTCCTTAATTGGGAATGGATTATTGGCATTTGGAGAGTATCCTTCCTTAACTGGGAATATATTCCTTGGCATTTCAAACTAAGACATATTCCACCGATTTTTTGAGACTAAGGGACACCAGCTCATGAGATCCATCTCTCCCCAGCCATACCGCATCTAGAGAGTGCCACTCCTTCTCTCTACCACAACTGCGGAGATCGGGGGCCATCATGGGATCGTGGATCCAACGAGTTTTTAAGGGCGCCAGTACTCAAATACCAGTAGAGTACTGGTACTGTACAAGTACTCGTACATGTGCCGGGAGATGTTTTCGTACTGGGCCGGGCTTGCTTTCCGGATTACCTGAATTAACCGCTTACCAACTTTCTGGTGGGCACCTGCAGGACTGGATCGCTGATACCCTTGCGAAGGGGGACAAAGACAAGACTCCCGACGTCAAGAGCTGGATAGGTAATACCGTAGGGTAGTGACGCGGGAAGTATTTCCTGCCGAAAACGTTACGGCTATCATACTTGGTCCGACCGGTAAAATGCTCATGATGGTGCAAAGTTGGCAGCAGGCAGTGACTATTGAAGGGCACAAGTGCTGTAAGCACCATCTTGATAACTTTAGGAAAGTACAGAGTGCCGTCTCGGTAAACGTAGCTATCGAGGGCACACCCACTAGTAAGCGAGGAGAGAAAATGAAAAACAAAATTGATAGGCAAGACGAAGGGAGTGGGGGATTTATTTCCTAGCATTTGTTTATGCCATGACGGACACTCGTATGCGTGTTGATACGCGAAAATTGGGCTGTTGCATCTGTTTTTGGTTCGTGAGGGAGCTCGAGAAAAGTGCAAAAGACAATTTACAATCCAAATTTTATAATATTAACATGTAACCCTCTTGATTGGTACTCATTATGCTAATTGGTACTGTGATAGTGGGACCTCGTGATGAACAATGATGGGGGGGCTTGTGGACGTGGTCAAGGTTACTTCCACATATATTAGGTCTGCTTGCTCTCTCCCATACGGTAGACCACCACCTGAAGCGGCACCAAACAAGCGACATGGGAACGATCGCTGGGGGAGGCAAACATAAGGAAATGATCCGCAGTGTAGGTGTGCATTCCTACTACTCGTACAATATTGAGAAACATAGCATAGCAGGGCTATCTGGAGGATAGAGTGGTCCATCAGGCGGTGGGTCGGAGCAACATTAGATGCACAATCCATGCAGAGGCAGGCAGGCACAAGAGGGCCTGTGGGAGATTGAATTTCTGACGGTCGAGCGAGTCCTCGCTACCACCGCAGTATCCTATATAATATCAATCAGCTTCACACCCCTAGGGCTCAATAAGCCTAATGATAAAATCCAACAATACGGTAGTGGTAATGCTATAATACAAACATCCACCGACCCCAGACTTGATCCTCCGTCCAACCACCAAACCCTCTCAACTCTTATCACCAAAGGACAATAAACACCTCAACACTTTCATCCCTTACGCTCTGCCCCTGCCCGGCACAGTACGACCCACGTTTCACAAAACGCACTCTCCATCGCTCGTTTCCATTGTTCTTGATCGCAGGCCCCTCATTACCCTACTCGCACTATACAAGTTACAGGCATTCAGAACCCGAACACAGTGATAAAAATTTTACATGGCAACCCGCCTGTGCCTATCTGACCGCCCATACAAAATTCGGACTCAAGTGTCGGGCCATATGCCCGTAACTTGCACCAACCATATGCACTCGAGCAGAGGGATTCCTCGTCACCCACAAGATACCTGCATCCCCGAAAAACCCATGGGGTCACGTGACTGGAACCGAGTATTATCTCACCCCCGGCTTTCCATATCCATAACAACATACCCGGCTATCTAACTATCTAGAAGAGATACCGCAGGTGCTATGGACATCCACTCACTCGCTTATCCCCTGTTGGTGGGGCGAACGAGCAAACACGTGCAGAATGGCTGCAGGGTGACTTGTTTGGTTGATGGACCGGCGGTGGGTTTTGATTGTCAGAGCTTGTGATTGCAGATTGAAGCATGGGACTTTCTCACCGATGTTCCGTCCAACGGGGGAGCGGGGTTGCGGGAGCAAGTAAGGGACGGGCGGAGGGAAGGAGGGAAGGAGGGAAGGAGGGAAGGAGGGTTACTAGTACTGCAGTTGTCGCGGGGGGGACGATGAATTGGCGTGGGGTTGTCGCTAGTGGTGAAGTTTAAGCCTCCGGGAGTTTTCACGAGAGTGTTTAGCATGAGGTAGCTCATCTCTTTGTTCGTATGCCGAACTTCAGGGAATTTTAGCTTGAAAGCCAGAGGAATACTTGGCTAGAAGAGTTGTGCTAAGGTCTTTCCGATAGTGACCGGGTCAATGCCGATAAACGCTTCTGACAGCGAGATCCTGCATGAAATTTACCGGGATAGGTGGTTTTCCTATCACCCTCAGGTAGAAGGCGGTCTCGACCGTGGTTCCGCCAATACGTGTACAGACGAAGGACTGGGATTCACATATCCTTGGATATCTCCTGCCCGCAATTGAAAAAGTTATCATCGATTGTACGAGTACTTTTCCAACGCAAAGTTCGAACAATCGATTGGCAAACGGGGTTCACGTATTGGGGTCTATCTGAGGGGAGCATGGGTATGGCTACTAGACCTACCCAGTCGTCGAGCGCAAGGGTTTCTATTACCCCGGACGCACTTGCACCAACTTAACGGACGAGTCCTATGCGGGGCAGTGTGGGGGAATGGTCGCAAATTACTGGGAGAATGGTTCACCGTACTCGATGCCCAGCAGTTTATACATCTATCCTTTTAATACTCAGGATTTTCGACAACCGTCGCTTCTACCATTTCTCCATCGACCCCCCCTCAAGGCCCTTCCCTCCCCCAACCAACCTCCCATCAACCATCCTCGCCCCCTCACCCAACCTCCTCCACCCCTCAGCCCTCGACTTCTCCACCCCGCGCATCATGACCCAATTAACCCACCCTCTCATCCCCCCTTCCTCAGGCCAAACAGTAATACACCACATCTGCACTTCGTGCCAGAAGTACCCATAGACCTCCCGTCCAAGTCCAACCTTTGCTAATGCGTGCTGGGCAAACTCTTGTGGCGCCGGGAAGAATATGTTACCGGCTCCAGATATGGGCGTCAGTTTGGTGCGCACTCCCCCAACTATCATTGGGAGGATTTCCAACTCCGTTGAGGAGGAGGAGGCGGTGGTGGCAAACGCGGGATGCGGGGAAGATAGTTGGGTTCGCAAACAGGCGTAAAACTTATGAGTGAATGATTTCGATGCAGAGTAGGTTGGAGTTCCTGCCCTATCACTCCATCATCAGCCCCCTCTATCCGGCCCCAAATTCTCCGCAGAGGAAACCCACAAAGTCATAACAGCCCCGATGCTCCCCATTGCGAGCACGCAGGCTCTTCTAGCAAACCACCCGTTCATTAGCGCTTTAATGATTAACACTCCGAACGTCGCGTTCACAGCCACGTTATCAATGATCTCCTCATCACTCAGTCCCGGGAACGCCCTTACAGGCGGGATTGCGCCGGCGTTGTTGATTAATAGCGTCACGCGGATGTCCGGCCCTAGCTTCTGTAGCGCTTGACTAACACTCCCAGCTCGAACCTCCGCTGCCTCGATGGGCAAAGGGAGGAATTCCTGGCGGGGGTGCCTCTCCCGGAGGTGTTCCAGCAATGGTTTTATGCGCGCTTGTGTTCGGCTGTGGAGTATTATGTTCCACTATTGATATAAAATCAGCACAGCTTGGACTAACGGAAGGGAAAGCGGGAGAGCGGGAGATACCCCTCTATCAGCAAGCTCTAAAGCAAGTGCCCGACCAATCCCGTCGGCACTGCCTGTGATTAGCGCGAAAGCGTTCGGCGTGTGATAGTGCTCTTCAAGATATTTCGCGCCATTATGGAGGAAGTGGGTATGCAGTGTTCTGGGGAGTGATAGGAAGGAGAGCAGGATTTGCAAGATGATATGTAGGGTGGTGGAAAAGAGGAGGTAGAGGGTGTAGATAGATGAAGTAATGTACGGGGAAGTGGGGGAGAGGGTCATCAGGGAAGACGGATCAGTATTGGTATCACTTGGTATCTCTGTGAACCGCGAGTGCTCCTGCCTCCGGGCCAGGAGCCGGCACCCGCTTGCCCTTTATAAGCCTGTAGGATACAGTAGCAAAAGTGTGAAAATTCTTGGTGCGGAGACACAGGTGTAATACGAAGTATACGGAGGTAGTGCTTCAGGCTATTAGGAGACGAGAGGGCGGGAGGGAGGGAAGTTACCCGGTATGAAATGGGCATGCAGTTGTCTGGAAGTGCACAGAAACATGTTGAACATGACTGTGCTGCACCTGTCGATTATCTGATCACGATTATGTCCATCATTTCCTTTTTTTGACTGCCGGCAGCATCGTACCCCCCAAAATTGGGGTCGATTTTGCTGTCCTTTATGCTGCAAGGGGTGGGGGAGCGGATAAATACTTTTTTCTCACCAAGAGAATTCACCGTTTGTATAGTAATGTTAACCAACAAAACCCCCATCGTGGGTTACCCCTCCCTCGCATTGGACTCGACTACCGACATCAGGCTAGGTGTCACGATGACAACACCGAAGATCCAATACCGCTTGGGGTTATCCTCCCGTTTGATAGTGATATGATTGGGTGGTTATTGGGGTGTAATGCAACATTTGGATGCTTGTGCCGGTGCCGGTATCATACTAATATTAATAGCTACGAATATCATGATATTACTAATTAGCCCTCCACCCCACCTTGTCCATATCAAAACCCAATCGTAGCCCCCCCCAACCAACTCATAAAATGCCCCCTGCAGCCATCCTCTCCAAGTACCTAACTCCATACATCCATTCCTTCTCGGCCGCAACATCCCTCGCCGTCTTCCCCGTCCTACTCTTCAAATGCAGCGGCGAGCGCCCCTCCTCCACGAGTGTCCTAACAGCATCCCAGTTCTCCCACGTCGCGGCCCAATGCAGTGCAGTGCATCCGCCGTGATCCTGAACACTCACATCCGCATGACCAAGTAACTCCTTGATAGCATCTATGCTCCCAATCCCCGCGGCAAGGTGCAACGCTGTCCGCCCGGACGAATCAATAATCCCGGGATCCGCACCATGTGCGAGCAACACCCTAACCGGCCAGGCACCGTTCCTAACAGAGCAGTGGAGAGCGGTATAACCACCCGCGTCCGCCTTCATGTTGATGACCTCCTTCCCCGCACGCTTCGCGAGGAGTTCTAGTAACTTCGCGTCGCTACTCGCATAATGTAGCGCCGTGAGGCCGTGTCGATTCCTCCTCGCTACATCTGCTCCCCCGGATAGCAGTATTTCGGCCATCTCGGCGGTCTTCACCAGGTGTAGAGGTGTGGACCCCGTGCTGCTCACGGCATTGGGACAACTACCGAGAGCCAGGAGGAGTTTAACTAGCGATCTGTGCTCCCGCTCGGTTGCTTGGAGGATTGGCGGTAGGCCGAACCAGGGCCTTTGTGCGCGTTCTAGCAGGTGCGGGGTTAGACGGTAGTGCAATTGTTTGCAGGTCTGCAGGAGACGGCTGAGGGCTGGGGCAGGAAGGCGGGAGACGACGATTGCGAGGAGTTCGTTAGGAAGAGAGAGGAGGGTTACTGGTTCCCTTGTTTCTTGCTCAGGTCGTTCGCGAGAAGTAGTCGTAGTTGCCGTCGCCCTGGGGATGGGGGTTGTGGAGGCGCGAAGGGGGAGGGAATGTTGTATCATCGCTGCAATTGACGCTCTTCGTGATGATCTTCGTAAGCTCGATCGTAGTTGTTAGGGAAAGTGAGGTTCGTCGATTAAGCTCTGCTCACCACGGGGTTATTTCCTCCCGTGTCGGGTGGGTGCGAACGGCGTGCGTCTGAATGAGCTAGAGGAATAAAAAAAGTATTCCTGGGAGAGAAGAGTGTAATATCTGGCCAGCCTTTCCCATCCGCATGGACACCCCTCCTTCCTTGGCCACACGATGAGGATTCAGGGGGAACAAGTCACTATGCTTGTGGCGTTACCCACTTTGCATGCGCATTCGTCACAAAATCAGCTCGCAAAGGGCTACTCATTCAGACACTCCCCGTTCCTGCCATGTCGCCTTGAGACAGTGTTTTTGCTACACCATGCCTCTCCCAACTCATTTTGCTGCGGCCCGGATGAGAAGATTACTGATCATCGTAGAGAGGGCGAAGCAATCGTGAAATCTGACATTACGGGGACGAAATTGCGATCTTTATTCTTTTTAAAAAAGAAAAAGGGATGAAGATAGTCTTTAGGTAATTGGTCCGGGCGAGTTCAAATTTGATAGGTTCAGAATAGGTTACCTGGACAGGTGGAAGATAGATTGTGGGGCTCGGGTGATGGTTCCTGAGTATGAGGAGGGGACAGGGATCATTGGTGATGTTCTATCTCGGACACCGTCGGTTCCAGATAGACTACCGGTATTAAGTTACCGGCAGCGCGAGGTCTCACATAGAAAATAGGCGCCGCAGACAAATCTCGATCAATCAGACCGCAAAAGACTTGCCAAATCTCAAAGCTCTCGGGAGGCCAGAACAGACTGTCCCTACGGTTGCCGGAAGAGCATGATAGGTTATAATAAACCTGAACACAACACACGCTCCCTTACCATCACAATACCGACACCAGCCTGGATATCGCCGATCCGTCATGATGCCTTTGGATCCTGATCTCCCACACCGGCGCTTCATGGACCGCATACGCCTCCTTAAGGGTCGCCTCCTCCACCGCTAGGGTTATAGTTGTGAGCCGTGCTTGCACCTCCTCCTTTATATTCACAGCAACGGCCTCAGGTGCTACTCTCTCAATGATATCCTCCTCAGCCCCGCCAACACTGATCTCGCCTGGGTGTTTAAACACTTCCATCATAGTCGCCTCATGCACCCTCAACAAGCTAACCGGACAATAAAACTCTTCTTGTACTGGGTCAAAGACTTCACCTTCTGGTGCCTCGCCCATGAATCAGTTCCCGATCAGGAAGGCCTACGCATTCCGAGAATTCCTCGAAGGCACTGAGATCCCTCCAGCCATTCCCTTTGATTGGATACCCATCTCTGACAAACATCTTGAAACTACGAAATATGGGTGAGCAAACTCAAAGTTCTCTAGGACGACCGTATAGGACGACCGTATCAACGAGCATATCGTCGCAGAGCTTCACAATGAAGAACTTCTTCCCAGCACCGCATTTATTAAACATATATAGCTATTCTTATTCTCCACAAGTATCAAAGTAGCCCCCTCAGCCTTAAAATTCATGTTACAACATATAGCTGCGCAATCAAAGCGTAGTTGAGCCTCTCATTGCACGCCGTCCCTACATTCTTCGACCTTGTTCCGTTGCGCGGGTCCGGACACTCTCATCCCCACCACCACCATTGACTATTGCCGGATTGGACTTAACTGGGCGACCAACCTTATGCTCAGGCACTCCACCATCAGTTTCGCCACAAAAGTCAAGTTCAATTTCAGTATCCTAGCCCGGAGAGGAACTTAGCCGTGTGGAGGGATGAATCTTCGCTTTCGTTTTCGGTAACTTCCTATAGTAGTGGGGGAGGTCGCGGGGTTGCGGTGTCTATTGATGCGTTCTCCGGCGAAATCTTTGAACCTACCGAAGGAATTCATGCAGGCCCGGAATCTTCTATCGCCGTTTGAGTTCCCCCCTCCCCATGGCCACCCACCCTCGGTATAACTGCAGCTATAGACGCAACAATTGCTCAAAACTAGAACTGGGCGTACCAGTGTAATTCCCTCCACTACTTTCACTCTCCGCTCCCACTCCCATGGCCGAACAGATTCCTTACGACCTGTCGCCCCATAGGACAGTAATCCGTCAAAAATTATAGAAATAGACGGATTGCAGACCCACAGTAAACCACTGTCAATCTGTTATACAGTAGTAGTGTACCGCACGATTGGAATCGAATCGGCCTTTGTTCACGGAGTAATAGAAATCGGCGATCTGGGGGTCATTTCGAATAAAATTAAAAAAAGTCAATTCAGATCTAGCAAATGAAATAAGGATAATTTTCTTGTTAAGAGATTGTTTTTTTTTAAATTTTATATCATTTGCCGAGTGACCAGAGGTGATGTCCCCAGGTGAATAATAAATTATGATACGTCTACGAGCACATCTTGATAATATCATATAATTTAATCAGCAGCAAGAACCCCCGCACCAGGGTCTCGACCCACATCCCGCAGGCCCTCATCCCTAACAATAATTCGACAGTTCTTGAGATGCATGGCCATCCCAATACCATGACCACGAAGCTCTTATTGTTAATAATCAGAGGAGCAAGAACTTGTTCCTTATCGAGAAAGAGTTCATTCCACACACTCAAAAGTACTAATACAATCTGAGAAGGTTTATCGCACTAAGTTGTCTATTGGCCGACTCCATTAGGGACCTCCAATAGAACTCCCCGAGTATCTCAATACCCCAAATCCAACTAAATGCAACTCTAATACTTGACATCCCCACTCGCTCAGCAAATCGTGCCGCACCGTGATGCCGGAACTCGAGCAATTGGGACCAGCTGTTCCCGGCCAGTCCGTCCGGCTTTGGGTATAGCCGGACTGACCCAAGCTTTTTCAGGGGACGGCTGGGCCGGACCGTGGGAAACGGGCTTTTCAAAACAAAAGCCCGGCTCGGCCCTGGGTGGCCTGCAGGCACCAGGATTTTTAACCCTAACCTTAATGCGCAGAAGGCGATTTCTGCAGATTAAGGTTAGAGTTGATACACGTGACTTCAGGTGTCCCAACATGCTGTGATCACTCGATTCAGCCTTTACTTCCGGAGGTAAAAATTTTCGGGAGAGGGCTATCGTGGGGTGACTAGCTAAATGCACAATAGTCAAATACGCGAACACAAGAACTATCATAGATATTGGATATATGGACAAGCTGACAACATTGATTGACTTTAAGATGATCTAGAAGCACACACCACGTAGCTTTTATTGTTCTCACATAATCTAAGCGAGAGCCGCCAACAGCCTAGCGCCTTCCGCAAAAACTAGCGGGGTGCCGGGCACTTGAAATCAACCTAAAACTAACACAAGAATAATTCTCGAAAATTTTCAACCACCACATCTTGGAGAAGATATGGCTTGATAGAAGTGTTCGGAGGACACTCCGCTTTGATTCTATGTTCTCTGATTTTCAATAAAAGCAATATCCCGAGATAGTGAAATTCCGAATTACCCATGTCTGGTCATTTTCGAAGTTACAAGTACTTTTGCTAAGCCCAACTATTTTACGTGCATTATGTAAGCAAAACGAACTACCCATGAAGGCTGTTTTCAAATGCCCCGCACCATATGATACTTGTACGTTGAAATAGAGAGTTTGCGCAAGGAGACCTAGGTGTCAGGAAAACAGGTTATTTTCTGTTAACCTAGAAGTCTTGGACACCCAGGTGGGTAGTGAGACCTGGAAGATGTGTAAAATAAGGCTTTTCAGACCTGAAGAAATCCGATCGCTGCAGAACAATAAATCAGCAGCAACACAGCACTCTTTTTACATTTTATCAAAAAGTTTTACTGATGATAATGTTGGGCATTCAGTAGTAGATTATCATCTGTTCTATAGCAGTCAGTATGGTTAATACCCAACTTGTGTATCTTGGAATCCTAATTTGAGCAGAGAACAAATCCCATCTTCCGGCTACCAAGCCACCATACATACCTACACCTGTTGCGCAAACTCATTCTTAGACCTAGGTCCATTCCCTATTTTGACCGCCACCTAGGTCCCCATGCGCAAACTCTCTGACTTACGATTGTGTAAAAATAAGAGCCCCGAAAGGATTAGTCGTCTTATTGCGATTTCGAGACAAACCTAGGGTAAGAATCTTTATCTGAACGTACTTGTACTTGTACTAGCTCCCGGCCGGTCCTCGCCAGTTTATGTGGTATCTATGAACGACCTGGGTGTCTGTCGGTTAATTTATGTTAAATCTAAAAAATATGATATGTCAAATGTGAAAAGCTTAGCCAATCAGTGTTGAGTTTTACCCAAGCAGCGCTCGTTGCGAAGGCATCTGGCGGCTTTACCTGGGTATCTGGCGGCTATCATGGGTTGCCTACCAGGCCCTACCTCGACCTGGCGGTTGCTGGGGCGCCTGCAGGCTTTGGCGACCGCTGATAATTTAAAGCCTGACTGACCCAGGCTTTTCAAAACCATGGCCGCTTGGGAACACTGATTAGGACTGTGCTATATACTTGGCGCTACATCCTCCCGTAATATTTGGGGCTTTTCCATTTCTTTGCCTCTCGGAGGTGCAGAGCAGCTCGCCTTTTTCCAGAGCTGGGAACTTTAGGCTACATAGCGCATAGTCTCATTGTTCAAGTTCCCGTAGTGCGGGTACTGTAGCCTGAGAGCCGAGCGAGTTAACCCATCTTGTGGTGTGATGTGAAACTTCTACTCATATGACAAACTCCAAAAAATCATTCCAAATCAATAGTGAGTGCAAAATGAAGATAGGATCAATACCTCCTTTCAGTGAGAAACTTATCTCTGTGTATATATTCTCAATCGCAGATACTCCACTTTCAGAGCCTTTACGCGGAGTCATACTCTAGGAGTAGATATGAAGTAGGACGAAACGAAAACCGTGGGGGGCTGGTTTTGAGTGGTTGAGCCAAACCTAGGCAACTACCATCTGTAACGTTATTGCTCTTACCAGGGGATCAAAGCGTAAGCTAAAAGTTCATTTTAGGGGGATTAGTTCTGGGCCCGATTTCCTTTATTTTTCAGGGGAGCACGGAGTCGGGATATCCAGCCTTGTAGTCAACTAACGCAGCCACCAATTGGGTCTCTCAGGGCAAACTCTAATAGGTAAGATTTCCATGGTTGGATGCACTCCCAGCCAGGCCATGATCTAATGAGAAAACAACCCGCCGAAAGGTTGTGGAGCTTTGGAGGAGGGTACGGTATTGTTTCACTGTTTATGTTTGTGCGAGATGTTGAGAAATGATCCTCCGGGCGGAGGTACTGTTAGGGCTTAAACTTGACTTTCTTAACTTGCTGTTATCTAGCTTATCTGTAATTAACTCATACAAAATAGGTAGTAAGTCACGATCGTGGGGTGGTGGTTGCCTAGGCTTGGCGGACAAGGGCTGCTATGTAAGTTAGGTTTTTTTCTCTCACGCTTCTCTTCCCCCCCCACCTACACACAGACAGAGACGAGGACAACCGACAACCTTTGCAGCAAGGAAAGCGGCAACGAGGATCGTGAGTTTGAAGGAAGGAAAATTGGACCTGTACTTAATTAGTAGTCGGACAACCTGCTGGGTTGGGCATTCTTTAAGTCGGGAATTTTCTGTTTGGTACGCTTTGTGGGGTTGATTTGCGAGATAGCTTAGTGAATTGAGATTGATTGTGACTTGTGTGATTTTCTTTCTACTTGAGTATTCTATGAGAGTGACAGTTGTTTTTACTTACTTCTCCGCTTCCATCAGGTAGAAAGCATTCGGTTGATTTTCTTCTTTTCAGTACGAGAGATTTGCTCAAGGCTTCCTACTCACTATTGCGTATGAGAAGGCGCACGCGGAAGTGTGTATTCTACATCATGGGTTGCGTCATCACGATAGGGTACACTTATCGTTCATGTTCCGCTTAGCTAGCTAGAGAACTTAATCAACAATCTTCCGCTGCACAACAAAAACGCTCACCTCTCGACACGAGAAACCGACATTTAATTGAGTGACCTAACATGAAAATACGCACTCTTAATCGAGCTGTTAGTCGGCTACAATGGAAAGCGTTTATCTTTGAGTGAATAATCATGAGTGAGAAATCAACTCGCTTTAATCTAAAGGTGTACAACTAGTTGACGGCCTCAGTCTGGGAAAACACCGCTTGCTCCCCCCATGATAAGAAAGCAAGTACACAAATGCAAAATGAAACAGGGGATCTAGAGATAATGAAAGCCTCGTCCGTCGCTCCAGAACACACTTAATCGTTATAGTTAGACTGCCTGGCGCCGTTCTTATTAACGGGAGCTCTACCAGTTTTTTCATTGAGATCCTCCTCCTGAGACTTGCTATTGGGATCGAACACTGGTCTCTCACCCTGGGTCGTGACACGGAGAAGGTGACGCACGTGTGGTGCAAAGCCGAAGGTGCCAGTGTGGGTCTATCACTCGGGCCGTTAGTTCTTGCTCATAACTCGTAATCCTAACCCTGGAACGGGGGGGAGACACTAACGCAAATACGGTTATCCCAGATTGCAACGGTATGCTCCTCCCAGCTAAACCTAAGGTGAAGCTCCTGCGTCGCAACAATAATGTCATAGAGATATTTCAGGATAGCATCGCTCTCCATCTTGGGCACGCCGACAATCTGCTTCACGAACCCGGGGTTCACAAAGAGACTCTTCCAGCCCGTGACAGGATGAGTGCGCACAATTGGGTGCTCGGTGGTAACCGCCTCTCGCCTTATTGGTCTCCCGGCGGCACGCGAACCTGCGGCCTGCTCTTCAGATGTATGAAGGGCCGTGAGGCCTTCGAGATACTTCTGCATTGGGGTGGAGAGAACATCGTAAGCGGCATATTGGGAGGACCAAATGGTGTCGCCACCAGCTCCACGTGGAGGGCCGCGAAGAATTATGAGAAGAGTATAGGAAGGTGGTTGGACCTCATATGTTACCTTTGTGGAACTGTTAGAGAACTTAATAGGTCTAGAGGGTTAAGGGGGTAACTTACGTCTGCGTGCCAAAGGTGGGAGGGAGCGAATAAGGCCCTCTGATCCAAGGTATTCTTGTCATAGTAAACGGAATGAACCTCATCCAACCCTTTTACCACACTAGTAGTTGCGTGCTTATGTAGCGTCCCCCAGTATCGTCCGAGCTCCAGTTGATCCTCAACTTGAAACCCTTTCTGACCTCGGAAAAATACCACACCTCGGTAGGAAATCAACCGTGCGAGGTCATTCTTTTGAGTGTTTGTAAGGGTCTTTAAGTTGACTCCATGAATCTCAGTTCCGATCTTGGGTGTGTAGTCAAAGACATCCGTAGCCTCGGCTAGGAGATCTTTATATTCGGGATCCCCGAGAAGCCCTTTATCGGAGTAGGGAACCTCTTCGAGTGGTGGCCAGGTAACGTCGGGGAAGCAAGGCTTGAGGTGTTCGTATTCGTAGCCAGCGGTCCCCTCCTCCACCGCGGTATATCCCGGGGTAAACTTAGGGGCTTTTCTGGGAGAGGTTCCTTCGTTGCGAGAGATGACGTCAGCCTCCTGAGGAACCAGCAAATCAACAATCGAAGAGGCCATTGTATGATATGATAGAGGGTGGGTTATTAGAATTTGAGAGGGGTTGTTATGGTTGTATGAGAAGGAGATAAGAACTCAAGTGAGCGGTTTAAGAGCCAATGATTCTGAGGAGTAGTTGGTGAGCTGTGAGGAGCAGTTTGAAGGTCCTGAGAGTGTGAGGGCATTGCGAATTTATACCCTTGAGCTCAGCTATGAATCTCCCCCCCATATTATGGCGCAAAATCAGATACGATTTTGTCGTATAAAAATGGAGCTGAGAGCTATTGAATGCTGGCTAAATTCTAGGGCACTATTTAGCTCCCATGCCAACCCCAGCGTGTATTGTTCTGGTATTCTATGCAATCCTTTTACCAGAATTATTATCGCAGTTGCTAGCACCTATTACAATTGTAAGTGTACCTGCAGGCGGCCCCAGCTTCGGCCCCCTCTGCCTCCCGCTGTCCACCCCAAGAAAAAAAGCCAAAGGGCGAAGCGGTGGCAGGGGGGCGACGGTGAATGAAGAGTAAGCGACTGAGAACAATATGAGCTAAACGAGAGATAGATATCCCCGCTAAGGACACAAAGAGATATAAATACTTCCACAACAACTAGGGGTTCTGGAGACAGGACGAAACTAGAACCACGCTGACTTCTGCGGTGAGCGGACCAGGCAAACTTGATGTGAGATGAATTGTTGAATCAAGGGCGGAAACGCGGCGGAGCGATCCAGAAGCGTTCCAATCAACCAACGGCAGTCCTGAGGCCTAAACCTACCATAGAGGCATTCCTCATCGGCCATCCGGCAATACAGATGCATACCGGGTTCGCGCTATTTTGCCCTCGTGACTGGAGCAGACTCCCCGTCGTCCTCTAAGACGAGACTGCGTCGGTCCTTTAGATGAGCTTCTCCACTTGTGTAGGCACTAAATAGTGTTGTCCTCTTACATGTCGTTGACGCCACCTTGGTCATAGGGAGTCACTCGGGGTCTCTACCTCGGAGCTATCGGAGCACCTGCTCCCATCTATGGAACGGTGATACCGTAAAATCTCGTGAAATCCACTATCTCCGAGCAGTGACGAATATCCCTGTAAATCGCGACATCAGCCCACGATGGGTTTAGTTTGCCAGGTCAACGAGATCCAACAAGACGGAATGACTCAGGCTATCCCGTGTCAGGAAAGCACTAATCCTTCTTAAGGACTTTAGTCTGAGAATCCGGAGATTAGGAGCTGATGGAGATAGTGAATTTCACGAGATTTTACTGTATGAGTATTTATTCTTTTTCACAATATAATCTCCTCCGGCTCGGAAACCCACTCCGCCACGAACAGCCCCCTATAGCGTCTGATTAGTGCAGCGGCGGTCATTTCTATTACACCTCTTTCTAATCCGTGGTTTTTCTTATCAGGGTCACTCTAATATGGCAGTGTTCCAGATCTTAAACCCGTCCCGAATGTCTCGACAGGTTATGAGATAGGTATGAGGTTGGGTTAGGGTTCTAATAGGACTGATTTGTGGTCGGATTTATGTGGGCACGGCCCGGGTATTTGTGCTTGGTAACAAATATCATAATAATAATAATATCATACAATGTCATAATAACATTATTATTATTATCGTAATTATTATAATAATAATTATCATAAGAGACACGAAAGATAAAGTATCGTACCCTAGGCTGCGGGGGATAAATGGCGGGGTCGAGCTGAACTGGGGCTGAACTGTAGGGCAGGTATAATCGGAAACTTCGTTCGTTCGTCATCACCACAGAACTAACCAAACATAAGTCTATAATATATTATAAGAATAATAACACCATCTCAATCATTCTATCGCCTCCGATCTCTCTTCATTTATGACCCCATTTGCCTGCGTACGTCCGTAACAACAATAAAGGAAAGACATGACCATAAACCCTTCCGTCAACCCTTTCACCCCCAGAACAAATGAAACCACAAATGTTATTATGCCTCCTTGTCCTTTATTTATCCGCTTTCCTTATCGCTCACAACCACCCGCTTCCGTCAACTTTGACATACTATTCTAGGGTCTTTTTCGGAAATGGGTCCATTTGTCACAGGTTTTGTGTATTGTATATAGGGGAACTAACTTTACATGCTCAATCCCTCATAAAGTCAATATTTGCACTAGCTATAGGCTAGAAAGCAGAAAGTGTACGAAGAGTAATCGAAAAACTAATCAATGGCAGGTGACGACAGATACCTACTGGTGACCATCGGTGACGGTAGGTGCCTACACGTAACGACCGGTACCTACAGGTGACCCCCGGTCCTATAGATAACCTTCTGACACTTTCCGGAACAATACCACCCCAAGACGGCCGGGGCCTACGGTCAGCCCCTGGGACTTCGGTCTTTACGAAAGACGGACCCTGGCGTCTGGCACACTAAAACAACCTGCCCGGGGCGCTTGGACACGCTAAGCTAGAAGCCGGGAGGGCCACACGATCGTTTGTCGGCCTATAACTCCCCACAGTGCATTGTGATCGAGTTTTAATTTCTACTTCACTACGGAACCCCCGACACACGAAGTCAAGGCCGGCCTCAGGGGAATGCTCGTGGGCCAAGTTCGAGTCTCCTTGCGTGGCCCTGTCAGAGTCAGCTCAGATGAAGGGAAGGTCGGAGAATCCGCTTGGTGAAGGAAGTGTACGGGAAGATTTGAGAATGGTTCATCCGAATGGCATCTGGTTGCTGATTACTCGCTTAGTTTTGTATACGCACGGTTAGAATTGGTGGGAGAGAGGAGTGCGGACGATCCTCACAGTTTGTATGCCAGATAGAAAAATCAGCCGGCTATTGGGGGGTGGTAATTTAGTACTTTCTCGAGGGTTGGTATGTGGAAGCCCAGTCTCACCGAAAGAGAATGAATCCGGACAAGAAATCAATTGGATACAAAGTTTCACTATAAAAAGATGAATATACTACATTAACTTAGCAATTGGCTCGCTTTAATAAACAAGTAGAAAATCGTCTCGGAATAGCAGGTATTCTGCTTTCAATGCACCTGCCCCGACCGGAAATGATGATACAAAAACAAAAACAAAGTAAATGAAATCACAACTGCGCACTGGGCAATCGCATTATCCCCGCCGGATCTGATACGCTCCGGCAATACCTTAATCATTGTAGTTTGACTGTCTGGCGCCGTTCTTGTTAACTGGCGTCCTACCCGCCTTTTCATCAAGATCCTCCTCCTGAGACCTGCTATTAGGATCTAACACTGGACGTTCGCCGTGGGGTGTAACACGGATGGCGTGACGCATGTGAGGTGAGAAGCCGTAGGTGGCAGTGTGGTTCTGTGGTTTCAAAATATTAGCTCAAGCCCATAATTCCAATCCTGAAATAAGAGAGACTTACACAAATGCGGTTATCCCAGATGGCAACAGTATGCTCTTCCCAGCGGAACCGAACGTGAAGCTCCTGCGTTGCAACAACAATGTCATTGAGGTACCTCAGAATAACATCGCTCTCCATCTTCGGTATGCCGACAATCTGCTTCACAAACCCGGTGTTCACGAATAGACTCTTCCAGCCAGTGACCGGGTGTGTACGGACCAAAGGGTGCTCAGTGATCACCGGCTCTCGCCTCACTGGTCTCCCGACTGCGCGTGAACCTAGTGCTTGTTCTTCGGCGGAATGGAGGGCCGTGAGGCCTTCGAGATACTTCTGCATTGGAGCGGAGAGAACATCGTAAGCGGCATATTGGGATGACCAGAGGGTATCACCACCACCCCCGCGTGGAGGGCCGTGTAGCACTTTGAGAAGAGTATAGGAAGGTGGTTGGATTTCATAGGTTACCTGGGTAGAAGTGTTAGAGAGAATGGAATAGGTTAAGCTGGGAGCTTACGTCTGCGTGCCAGAGATGTGCTGGTGTGAATAGGGCCCTCTGATCCAAACTATCACCGTCATGATAAATCACGTGAACTTCATCCAGCCCTTCCTTTTGCGGGACGCTGGTTGTTGCATGCTTATGCAGCGGCCCCCAATATCGGCCGAGCTCCAGTTGGTCCTCAACCTCGAAATCCTCTTGGCCCCGGAAAAATACGGCGCCTCGATAGGCAACCAACCGTGCGAGGTCATTCTTCTGAGTGTTTGAAAGGGTCTTTAGGTTGACTCCATGAATCTCGGTTCCGATCTTGGGCGTGTAGTCAAAGACATCCGTAGCCTCGGCTAGGAGATCTTTATATTCGGGATCCCCGAGAAGCCCTTTATCGGAGTAGGGAACCTCTTCGAGTGGTGGCCAGGTAACGTCGGGGAAGCAAGGCTTGAGGTGTTCGTATATGTAGCCGGTAGTCCCTCTTTCTACCACCGTATTACCCGGGGTAAATCGAGATGCTTTTTTTAGATTAGTTCCCTTGTTGCTAGGGACATGGTTGGCCTCATGAGGGGTCTCAATAACCAACGGGGCCATTGGATAGGGTTGGCGGTTGGGATAGGGAGCCAACCAAGTGGTTTAAGGGTTTGATAAAGTTTGCGGGCGGGAGAGAATAGCAAAGAGGGGGTCCTGTACGGGAGTGGCGATAATTTATACTATGACATGAGCCTAGCTGGCTATGGCGTAAGACTAGGTTTAATTCCACCATAGTCTAGACCGCCCCCCCCCCTCAGCGAGGCGACCCCCAACAAGAGGCTAAAATCTCAAAAATGCTTTCCCGCGGCTGATAGATGTATTTACCTACTTCTCTTTGCCAAGAATATCTCCGCCAGCCAATATTTTGCAGGAGTTCTAGCCAAATATTCGGTTCAGAGATATTATTGGCAAAGACGGGTGAGTACAGTGAAATACTCGACAAAACAATGCCGCGCCCCGCCGAGGGGGGCGGTCCACAGAAAAGGCCAGGAGCAGTTAAACACCAGCTCTTTCCGGAAACCCTATTCGGACCTAATTTCGGGAACGCCCCTTCCCTTTCCGGTATATCAGCTACTTTGATTCGATACGGTACTGTCGTCTTGGTGTTGGCGTGTAAATGTACTATCCCTTCGTTTGTCAGAGCGCCCAAGAGACCGGTGGAATAAGTTCTCAGTTTGAAACCCTAGAAATATATTTCCGGTTAAGGAAGGACCATCTCCCAGACTTGGTTATTTTTCTTAACCAGATCTCTTGGGCGCAGCACCTGACAGACTACTAGTACTGTAAGGGATAAGCAATTCGCCCCTTCTCGGAAACTCCGGGAAGACAACGCTACCCAGCTAGTAGGAGGTTCTTTACCGGTTACGTTACATGCATGCTGGAGTGACCCCGAGGAAATAGGATTCCTGTGAATCGAATACAGTATCGCCGCATACCGGTGCTCTACCGCATTCAAGGTTGCCTGAGACGGCCCGTTAGAACAAATACCCGCCACAATCACCCTTTTGTGGCACTGTAGCACGGTGCTACTTTTCGAGATTGAGTAAGTTGCCGGTAAGAGGGCATTGCAAAGCCCGCGGCCATCCCAACCCTCAGGTCTTGATTATGTTGTCGTACTGGGTCAACATCTGCCCAGCACTCACACGCCCGAGTTGGACACTTTGTACTCGTGTATAGGAATTGGCATATTAGGTAGGCTATCCGGCTTTACTCAAGTAGTCCGTCGGGTGATGCGCCCATCTAGTTAAGAAAATGACAGAATCTCGAATGGACTTTTCTTTATTTGGAAATATTTTGATAGCATTTGGAGAGTATCCTTCCCTAACTGGAAATATATTCTTGGCGTTACGATATGAGACATAAGCCACCAATTTCTTAGGAGCATTGACCGACTAAGGGACAGCGATCTCCCTATCTAGTCGTCAGCGGAGGCTGGTATGGTGGATACTCAATCCCGACTCACTTGTATCATACCAGTAATGGCCCAGCCACCCTCTGCAATCACAGTTAGACTACCTCGTTGATTATGAAAGGTTACATTGTCAATGTGGGAAATAAGTGTGGCACGGAAACACGGTAGACTAAGAGAATACACGTGAAACTTAGACACTGATACTTTTGAACTCAAAAATTCAGGTCTAACCCCTTTGCTCAAATGACATTCCCAAGGGTGAAATTCACTCTTTAGAGACTAAAGCCCCCTGGAAAGGATTTGTTCCCTTAATGTATGCCTTTTGTCCAATGAGTTTTCTCCCTTGGGGGCAGTGATGCTGCACGAAAGTGTTAAAAAGTTACCACGAGTATCTTCGTGAAATGCTGCTGATCCGCAGGAATGCCCCTTGTTTTCCTTTAAAATAAGTTTAAACCCCCGTCCGCTAAGCAACGCTCCACAAGAACCCACTTCTAGAGTAGCACTCAGCCTCTAGAATAGGCAAGAGCTTAAGTCTAGAATATTTGGTTGCCCTAGAGTGCTCCTGTATCTAACCCAAGCGCAATATAAAGGAGGTCTACTTCTTTTGTTTGATCGCGTACTCCCTAAGATGCTCTAGACAGCGATATCCACCAGCCAGGCCTGGGCTAGTGTATGGGGGGGGCTTCGCCTACATCTCTAGGAACCTTACTGGGTCTCGGGTGACTAGTAATCCCAGTTTTCGAGCATCACGAGATTATGAGTCATTGCCTTTTCGCCTAAGCTCCTATACTCTGTCCCCCCGAGTCCACACCAATGGAGCTTACTGTGTTCATCCTACAAGTGTGATGGTCCAAAGCGAGTGACAAGGCATGAATAACAAACCACTCAAAATACTTTACTTTAGGGCCTAAGCCCCCAACTCCAATTTTAATTTTAAACTACCCATAGGCCAACCCATGATCACTTCTGCCCTGGGATATCAGGCCTAGGGAACTTTGGATAATTCTAAAAGTTTCCGAGCATGCCCCTTGCTTGCAGTTGCTTGAGAGGGATTCTAGTTTGCCGAGTCAGAGAGAGATGCTTGGTGGGCGTGATAGTAGGGCTGGCTTTCCTGACCATCCTGGTTTCCTGAGGCAAGCTTCAGGTCATGTGTCACATATATGGATCATAGCTCATCGATGCGTTTAGATAGGGACAAATGTCACAAATGTTACCACAACTCAGGAATCCAGGCATCTCATTGGAGCTTCCTACCACCTAGCCACGACCCCGCCTGGTTTACCAGACTAACCCCCACCGCTGTGCTTAGGGAGGCCTAAGTGCCCCAAATTCACTAATGTCAAAGGAAACCCTGCACATCGGGGATGACAAAACCCGCGCATTAAGTCATGATAAGGGTTTCCACGTGACCCTCATGAACTCTAGTCTTGGTCCAACTAGTCTTTAGGGATGTGATAGCAATTCAACACAGCTAAATCTATGATAATAATATTATGATAGCATACTGCATGACCCCCCGGGCTCAACCCGCGCCCTACCGTGGGTGGCCAGGGCTGCACTATTATTCCGCCCGACGGATGAACACCATGTCCGTCGGGCATCCGCATTCATCTCCATTCCCAGGGCGCAGGGCGCAGCTGCCGGTTTATTTTGCTAGGGACGCATTAACCAATAGGGCAAGGAACTACTAGAGTTTACTATGATACGAGTAGTGATTGTACCGTACCCCAGGTGCAGATCTCGGGTCGTTGTGGCTACGGACATAACGCGGGAATAACCGTGGCTTCTATCCAGGCTTCCAGATGCCTGTAACTTGGCAGTCGTACCTAGTTGATCCGGGTTCTAAAAGTATCCGACATGGGGTGCCCAGACACAGGGATCAAAACTTTGTAGATAATATCATATCATGGATTGTCTGTGCACATTTGAGAATCCAATCTAATTCCGACTCAATTGCCCAAACGTTTCATGCAGAGCACCATGATTTTTTTGAATGCCACACGCGACTAACCCAGCGGTATTGAAAATTCCCGCGGCTTCTGAGTTGGGACTGGGCAGTCAAGATTACCGCATATTTGCGATTACTATCCACTACCTTTGTGGGAGATGCCAACAGATTTCCTCAGGATATAGGGTGCTCGTTTTTGCGGCTTTCGCTCCAAATCACCCCTACGTTGCCAGCTATGTTTACTAAGGGGTTGTTTTTCCACGGAAGTCACACTACCGGTAATTCATGCTGCGATCAAATATCTACTTGTCCCATGTCATACCTCCTTCCAAAATTCATGCATAAGATACTTAGACACACACAGCGCCCAACCCACTAGGCTGCTTAAGCCCTGAGGGTATGATATGTTCAAGGAAGCCCCTTAGGGCACCGACAGCGGCAGGCAATATCCATAGCCCTCCAAGAAATCTGCCCTAAGCTAATCACTATGTTACACTCAAGGGGAATAAACCTGGAAAAAATCTCCCCGAGCCACATTCATAGTAGGCACAACAAACACTTCATAGACTACAACAACTCCCAGACGCCACGATATCGGCTTTTTGAAAAACACTTGCAGCTCTTAGAGGACCACTGCCTCTCGCCAATTGACTCGCATGGCAAGCCGTAGCCCTCACTGTTGGATACCGCCAACAACGCACTTGGCAATGTAATCTCACCAGCTGTGACTTGCGAACTTTCCTGAACACCATAGTAGAACTCTACCCTCAGGAAAATCACAAATCGGTAATCTCCCGGGGGTCACAATGAGAACGTTTTTCCCTACCGGAGATAGGAAACAAGCATTGGAAAGCACCTTATTCTGACGGCGTCTCGGGCATTTCTCCCCCATTCTCACCCTTTTCCCCGCCCTAATCTTTCTTTAAATTCCCCACTTTGATACCCCCCCCCCCCTTGAAGCACTTTGGCGGAAAATCTCCAAGCATTCCTAAAGCAAGATAGGGTGGAAACGGCCCTTCTATCATAATAATTATTATCATAATAATATATTATCATAATCCGATTACTCCTACAGGTCTGGTACCCCATTCCACGCTACAATGCTAAAAAAACAAAAACAGGGGGGGGGGGGGGGCGCCCCGGGCGGGGGGGGCGGGCGCCGCGGCGGGGGGACGGGGGCGGCGCGGGGGGGGCGGGGGGGGGGGC